>Ga0315331_10000008_pt1 | contig 98255 bp, 113 predicted proteins | sample M160m34915metaG_FD_203456 | JGI IMG/M metagenome (GOLD analysis project Ga0315331, IMG submission 203456) | Ammonia-oxidizing marine archaeal communities from Monterey Bay, California, United States - M1 60m 34915 | ecosystem: Environmental > Aquatic > Marine > Intertidal zone | place: USA...
AGCGAGAGCCATCGGCATAGGACATTTCGCCTTGGCCCTTGGGTTGGCCGTTCTGCACACCGCCAACACAGCGCGCGCCATCCTGGAAGGAGATCTCATTTCCACCAGAAGCTGGACCAGCAGGAGGAAGCGAAGCCAGTGGTGGCGGGGCGGAGTCGAGCGGCGGCAACAAGGACGGCGGCCCGCCAACATCCACGCTTGCCATAGGTGGTGCAGCAAGCGGTGGTGGTACCGCAACCGTCATAACAGCCACGCCAGTTACCCATCGCCCGCGAGCAATCTCGCGAGAATTCAATAAACCGCCCATAGATTCTTCCCTCCGCCTCTTATGCGCACACGCCGCACACAGCAATCGCTAATGGTCACCGCTGCTGAAGCGCGGCGCTGCATTCCCCCCTATCCTTTAGAGTAGTCTGTATTTACGTAGTCTTTAAGACCCCCTTTCACACTGATTATGAAGGATTGGGAAGCCAAGTTGCCAGAACCCAAAATGACCGCGACGGCACTCCATCCAACCGATGCACTTTAAGCAGGTTACGGCTCAGCACTGAGGCTCAGAAATTCAAGGAAAGTATCATGTCAGAAGCCGCTCTCGCTCAGATCACAAACCCGCCGAACCGCGCCAAGCAGAAGGCGCAACCGCTTGCTGATCGCGACTTTCAGGCCCTCCTATCGATGGCGGAAGGGGCGGCCTAGCCTCTCGGCGTGAAATGTAATGATACCGTCAACGCATCAGCGCTTAAGGTCGCAAGGCTGGCGGCGTCAGCGCGCACAGTTCCCGCACAAAGAGCCGCTACTCTTGAGAAAATATCAAGATATGGCCTTCGAATTGGCGGCGAAGGGGCATCGTTCGGCTTCGACGTGGTCAGCCGTGTCGCCGCTCTCGGCGCTGCCCGCAACAAGTCGGTCGCCTAGCGCGTTGATGGCGAGCGATCCCTTCCCATAAATCTCATTCAGATTGACAGGAAATTGCTCTAGTGGTGGCTCATCCCCCCGGTGCCGTCGACCATGCCATTTCTTGATGACCCGGTGCATATGAACGATTGGTTATCGCTGGATCACGGTTCAGCAACGGGCGGGCATACATTGGGTGCCGCATGCTGCGCACCTCATGCTCCAACCGCACCAACGCATTGCCATTATCGGGATCCACGACATCCAGGAACCGGTATTGGTGTTGGTCGCTTTCCTCGCTGATCAAGCCCCGATCCAGCAGGCGCTCATACGGCCCGGAAAAATCAGCGAGATAGACCGCGATATGATGGCCGTCATAGTCCGGCTGTGCGAAATCCGTTTCTTTATAAGTCAGCGTCTGGCCATCGCCTACGGACACATGGGCCGCGCCTGCCTCAACGCGTGCGGATGTGTGGATGATCTCATTATAGAATCGGACAATTCCGTCCACTGCACCCACAGGTGTATCAACCTCTACATAGGGCATGCCGAGCCGCATTGGGCCAAACCGGTCTGATGGCTCATGCACACGGATGCGATTGCCCCAGGGGCAGGCCACGGCGATATGGTCCGCCTGTTCTGCAAAGCTGTAGGCCGTGCCATCCAGCGGATCCGCTGCCGCATGCAAGCGCTGCAACAACGCCTCCCGGCCAGGAATCACTAGGCCCGTGGTCCCGCGCAGAACTTGTGCGGCACCCGTGGGCAGGTGGAATTGACTGCGCCCTGCGTTGATCCACATATTAGCGGTGCCAGTCATCAGGTAGGGATCACGAGTGAGGCCAAGGGCGGTCACATAAAACGTGATGCCAAGCTGTTGGTCTGGCACGCGGACATTCAAGTGCTCCATGGTCACGATATTGCCGATATCCTCGACCGTGCGATCAAAGTCCGCCATTTTGCTCTCCATCAATACAAAGTGCTGCGAGCAACAAGCAGTGCTGCGCCCGCCAACAACATGAAACTCAACGCCTGGAAGAATCCAGCCGGGTCCGTGGATTTAAACCAACGCCCGCCAACGATGTTGCCCATGATCACCACTGGCATCAACAACATGCCTTCAACAATCACAGTCAGGTCCACGAGCCCCGCCAGCGCCACGAAGCCTGCCCGCCCGAACATAAAGATGCCAGAGAGCGCAATATTGGTCGCGCGGAACGTCACTGGTTCCGGGCACATATGGCGCAAGAACGGTGCCAGAAAATATATCCCACCGCCGCCAGATACCGTACCGACAAAGCCCGATATCAGCGACAGCACCGCAACTAAAGGCTTCGCCCGCAGGTCAATTATACGGGCAAGGCGGGGGATCGCGTCAAACCGGTCCATCAGCAGCACGATCATGATCAGCGCACCTAAGATTGGCGCCAGTGCATCCGCATCCAGCGACACGAATACATAGGTCCCGATGCCAATGCCAATATAGACGCCGAGCGTGAGAGCGGCGGCAAGGTGCCAATTCGCATGGCCGAAGCTTTGCGGAAACAAATGCACCTGCGCCATCGATGCTGTCATGATCACGAGCAGAATCGCGTGGTGCGGCCCCAGCAGCCACGTCGTAGCAATAATGATCGGCAGATTGGAGCCAAACCCAAAGGCCCCCCGGATCAAAAATCCACAAAAATGCGCCATAGTGACCGCCGCCAGCATCCAAAGCGGAATATCCGCAAACGGTGTCACCCCCAATACAGTCATACCGTCGCAACCCTCCCCCAGCAGCCAAGACAGCGTAGGGGTTCCTTGCAAAAAGGCGAGGTTAGCTAATTTGACGCGCTGAGGCTTGCGTATTATGTACTTGTCAGTAGAACATTAATAGAATATATTATTGTTCTACTGACAAGTACATAATACGTACATATATGCCAGACGTTTCACCTCTATCACTCGACAAAAGAGAAACCTAATGAGCATCACCTAAGAGACTGCCGATCTCTTGGAGCCCGACGACACTTTTCATCCGAAGGCGAACTTCGACCTAAGACCCTGGGATGAACAGAACGACACCCTACAATCTACCATTGGCCCAGACCACGCAAAACGCCCAAGTGATGTCATAACCGTGGCGCGCAGTTTATCTGAGTTTGGCCGATTGTCGCCGAAGGACCCAGCACACGAAGGCAAGCGCACCCAGAGCCTAAAGCGTTTCTCCTTAGATAACGCTGTCACCTTGCTGCAACAGGACCAGAAGGCAAAATTCACGCCCGAACTGAAGTCACCTTCTGTCAAAATGCCGTTCGACGGCTTCACCCAAGAAGACTATTCGCTGAAGCTGGTGGAGGAGTATAAGGCTGCAGGCATCCCTGCCGGTGACGTCTGGGCGCAAAGTTTCAACCTGGATGACGTTCTGAACTGGATCAAGAACAAGCCAGCATTTGGAAGCAGGCGGTTTATCTGGATGAATGCTACAGCAGCGGCATAGATTCGAACGACCTAGCCACCTTCAGGCCCTCCATGCAAGAATTGAAGGACTGGGCGTCGGCTACATCGCCCCACCGTTGTGGATGTTGGTGACGGTGGAAGGCGGGGAGTTCGTGCCGTCCGCCTGCACGAAGTCCGCCAAAGCTGCTGGCCTCACCGATCACCTGGACACTTGGACGCTCCGGCCCACTGCAGACTGGCGGCGGTTGGTACTATCAGTCCATCAAAGAGACGACGAACAGCAACGGCGTGATGCATGAGTTTCTGGACGTTCTGGCTAAAGATTTTGGCGTCAAAAGCGTCTTCTTTGACTGGCCTGCGACATTAAGCTTTTACTCAAGCCACATGGGTCTCAAGTAATGCCCGGCAAGCTAGTGAGCTCCCGGCAGCCGCAGGATCACGCGGAGGCCGGGCGCCGCATCTTCCACCGCAATCTTCGCGTTGTGCATTTGTGCCACAGCGCGGACGAGGGAGAGGCCGAGGCCCGCGCCCGGCTTGCCGCGATCTGCTTCCAAGCGCACGAACCGGTCAAAAATGTGTGCGCGCGCCGCCGTCGGGACGCCGGGGCCATTATCGGCGATGGAGAGCGTCGCGCCGCCGCTGACGTCCTTATGGGCTTTGACCTGTACCGTACCGCCTTCGGCTGTGTATTTGATGGCGTTATCTATCAAATTGGCGAGCGCCTGGGCCAACAATCGCCGGTCCCCAATCACCATGGCCGTACCAAGTTCAGCTTTGGCCAAGAGTGCTATGCCGGCATCTTCTGCGACGGGTCCATAGAGTTCAGTCACGTCGGCCACGATGTCCGATAGGTCAATAATATCGCTCGGCCCTGCATCCGCAGCGCCTTCCAGGCGGGCGATATCCAGCAAGGCATTGAAGGTGCCGAGCAGGGCGTCTGCATCTTGCAAAGTGCGTTCAAGTGCTTCCCGGTAAGCTGCGGGTTCAGCCTCACTCATCAGGGTGACTTCGGCCCGGGCGCGGAGCCTGTTCAAAGGTGTCCGCAGGTCATGGGCGATATTGTCCGAGACCTGGCGGACAGCCGTCATCAGGTTTTCGATACGATCCAGCATGGCGTTCAGGCTGGCGGCAAGGCGGTCCAGCTCATCGCCAGAGCCGTTGACTGGCACACGGCGGGAGAGGTCGCCCGCCATGATCTGCTGGCTGGCCGCACCCATTGAATCAATCCGGCGCAGCGTTGAGCGCGTCACCAGCAGGCCCCCAACCAACCCGAACGCCAGAATACCACCGCCCGCCCACCAGAACGCAGATTGAATGAGGCTCACCAGCTCATCCCGCTGCTGCACGTCCCTGCCGACCAGCAGGCGAAAACCGCCCGAAATATCGATCTTACGGGCGCGGGCGCGCCGACGCTCCGTTTTGCCAGAGACTGCCAGGTCGTATTCGAAATCCATCCAGCCGCCCAGCATCACATTCGCTGTCGGCCATCCGTTGATATTGCCTGCGAGCGGGCGCTCTTCCGGGTTCATCAGCATATACAGGCTTTGGCTTTGTTTGCCCGATCGCTCCGCCACAACTTGCCGAAGCCCCGGAATGCCCAGCAAGCGATACCGTTCGTTGAGGCCCTGTAGCTCAGCCGCTATCGTCTCGTCAATCTGTTGCGCCGTGAACCCAGCGCTCCGCCAATAGACCAGCCCCAGCAGCCCGGCGGATGATACCCCGAAGATCAGCAAATAGAACCCGGCCAGCCGGAATGCGGTGCTGCGAATAAGCTTACGAAGGCCCTTCATTGGCTACGCGGTAGCGATTACCTGCAAACAAGCAGGTTGCTTAAGTGAGGCTCTCCTCGCCCCCCAGTGGGGGGAAAGGGAAGAGGGTGCGGGGGGTGCCAACAGGTTTGGCTTGGCGGACAGAGAGCTCACAAGTGCCGCTTTTGGCTTTAAGAGCGGCTTCCATCCTGCGCAGCCCCCCCTCACCCGGCTTCACTCAAGCGATATCCTGCACCCCGCACTGTGTGCAGTAACGGCGCGTCAAAGCCTTTATCGATCTTGCCGCGCAATCGGCTGATATGCACGTCGATGACATTGGTTTGTGGGTCGAAATTATACTCCCACACATTCTCCAGCAGCATGGTGCGGGTGACCACCCGGTCCGCATTGCGGGCGAGATATTCCAGGAGCTTGAATTCGCGGGGCTGCAAGTCAATCTTCTCGCCAGCGCGGCTGACGCGGCGGCCTAGAAGGTCAATCACCAGATCGCCAACCCTAATTTCCGTTTGCGGCTCATCGCCTCGGCGTCTTGACAAGGTTTCGATGCGGGCAAGCAATTCGGCGAAGGCATAAGGCTTCACCAGATAGTCATCACCGCCAACGCGTAGTCCCTTCACCCGGTCATCAACCTGGCCAAGTGCCGAGAGAAATAAGATAGGCGTGACGTCGCCTTTGGCCCGCAGCGTTTCCGCAGCGGCCAAGCCATCCATGCCTGGTAGCATCCGGTCCAGCACAATCACATCATACGCGGTTTCAGCCATGATGAGGCCGGTCTCAGCGTCAATCGCGTGGTCAGCGACATGGCCGTGCTCGCTCAGCCCCTTGACCATATAGGCTGAGACCTCGGCATCATCTTCAATCACCAGAACCCGCATGGTTCTTCTCCTCAAAAATGCGGCGCGGGCGGGACTGGGCGCAGCGCCTCATCCCGCCGTGATACTACACCAGCGTCGGTTAACCTTTCTTGAGGGTCGCCGCGACGAAGCTATCATTGCCGTTCTGGCGGATCAGCAGCAGCACCGCACTTCGCCCAGATTTCTCGGCTTTGGCGATGGCTGCGGCGGCAGCACTTGGGCTGTTTACGGGCTCACCAGCGACGGCCAGCAAAACGGCACCGGGCTCAACGCCTTTTTCCACCAGCGGGCTATCGCGCTCAAGATCCGTTATCAGAACGCCGTCCGTATCCGCATCCACCCCAGCCGCGCGACGGGAGGCGGCGTCGAGCGGGGCCAGCGTCAGGCCGAGCGCGCCAGATGTGCGTTCTGGGCCGCGATTATTGGTGGTAGCCAGTGTTTTCTCATCCGGCAGGCGCCCGATCCTCACGTTGATTGAGCGCGTCCGGCCATCTCGCCAGACCTTGATTTTGGCTGTGCTGTCAGGGCGCACACCGGCAACGACGCGGGGCAATTCCGGCATTTCCTCAATGCGCTCGCCGTTCACATCCAGGATCACATCGCCGATTTTCAGGCCGGCTTTATCCGCTGGCCCGTCTGCAGCAACGCCTGCAACAATGGCCCCTTCCGCTTTCTCCAGCCCAACGCCATTCGCGATATCATCGGTCACGTTCTGGATGGAAACGCCCAGCCATCCACGCTCAACCGTGCCGCCGTCCTTCAACTGCGAAATCACTTTTTTTGCAAGGTTGGACGGGATCGCGAAGCCAATACCAACGCTACCACCGGTGGGTGAGAATATGGCCGTGTTCACGCCAATCACTTCACCAGAGAGATTGAACGCAGGGCCGCCTGAATTGCCCTTGTTGATCGGCGCATCGATCTGCAGGAAATCATCATATGGGCCAGCACCGATGGAGCGCCCACGGGCTGAAATAATACCGGTCGTGACTGTATGGTCCAGCCCAAATGGGTTGCCCACCGCCACAATCCAGTCACCCACTTCGGAGCGGTCACTATCGCCGAAAGCCACATAGGGAAAGGCTTTATTGCGATCTACTTTCAGCAGCGCCAGGTCTGTCCGGCTGTCCGTACCGACCAGTTTGGCGTCTAGCTTAGATCCGTCCTTCATGGTGACGAGGATTTTTTCCGCCCCCGCAATCACGTGGTTGTTCGTGACGATATGGCCCCCTTCATCAACAAAGAAGCCGGAGCCAAGGCCGGTTGTGGGTTGTGAGGGGCGGCGTCCGTTTGGAATGCGGCCCCCAAAGAACCGCTCCATAAACTCGCGCATGCCAGGGGGCATATCTTCAAGGCTGGGCGCTTTTGAGGACGCCGCAGGATCACGCTGCGTCACCTCAATATGCACCACTGCGGGAGCTACCGCCTTCACGACAGGTGAGAAGCTGGCTGGCCCGCTCGCAGGCACCATCGCCTGGGCATGTGCCGCACTTGGGGCAGGTGTGCCCATGCTTGGCGGCAACAAAGCAGCACCCGCCGCCAGCCCTAGCGCCATTAGCGACACCATGCCAAGCCCCTTGGCACGGACGGCATGTTTGCGCGGCGCATCCGGCATAAACTGGCTGCGTGGTTCAGAATTCGATTTTGGCGGTGTCTGCATGGCGAACCTATCCTCAATGCTGTGTTCAACGACCCTCAGGCCCCTGTGACTACCCCCAATATAGGTACGCCAGACTAACTAAGCCCTCTCACCCACATGAAATCTTCGTAATATGGCTAGATTTTGGGTAGGTTTAGTGATGGATGCTGCTGTTTGGAAGTCTTAGTGCTTTCAGAACGCACGACCTCCCGGCGTTTGCTGCGCAAAAGGCGCTGCTGGTGCTGCCGCGGGGAATTGAACCCCGGACCTCTCCCTTACCAAGGGAGTGCTCTACCCCTGAGCTACGGCAGCGTACTAGCGACTGGGCTGACCCGAAATGGAATCACTCTCTAAGTGCGGCGGGACAATGCCAGCGGGCGGGCTTTGAAGCAAGTGTAATTCGGGCCAGTTTACGAACGCTTACGAATGATTGCCATTAACCTGTCCGCCAGGTCTGTATCTGGCGGCGGCGGCGGGTGCCAATCGAGCGTGATTTCTGTCTCCGCCGTCAAGCGCTTGGCATAGCCTGCAACGGCCAGATCATCCAGGAATTGACCAAGGTCCCGGGGCGGCAAAAGCACCCCTGCGGACCAGACTTGCCGGATAACCCAAGCCAACGGCCCGCCAAGCCTATGCAGCCACGCCGCCGACCATTCCACCGCCATACGCGGACTGCTGCGCGTTGGCACGGGAGCTATATAAACTGGCAGGCCCGCCGCAATCGCTTCCGCTGCCATGCTTTCACTATCGCCGGTAACAATGGCTGCGTCCGCAGAGGCCAAAAGCGCCAGGAATGGATTGGGGAATTGGTCCCATGGGAAGAACACAGCAATGGGCGCTGCATGCTTCACCGCTTGCTCCAGTGCAGCGCCACTCCGCCGGCTGGACACAATGGCGAGGCTGCCGCCAAGACGCGCTGCAGCATTCCGCGCTTGCACAGCGATACGCGCCCCAAGCGCTGGCGGCAGGTTATGATCAAAACACTGGCCACCCAGGACCAGCAGCAGCCAAGGACCACGTTTGGGGTCAAGCAGGCCAGGGTCTGCCGCTTGGGCCGCCGCAAGTCGCGCAGGTGTGGCACCAGTGGGCGGCGTCAAAATGGTCTCGCGGCCGGGATGAAGCGGCAAGCGCCAATGGCCTGCGACAAATGCATGGTCGAGGCCTGCAATCAGGTTTGCACCCTTCTGGCCAAACTGTACTGCCAGCGCCCGCCCACCACTCAAACGCTTCACATGACGCACCCAGGGCGCGGACCGGCGACCGGTGCCAATCACCATATCTGGCCAGGGTGCCGCCAGCGCATCCGAGCGGCGCTGATCAATCGACCACCCACTGGCACCCAGCAGCACCGCCCCTAGCATATGCCCGCGGTTTGACTGCAGGCGCTTCACCTGTGCATCCGCCCCCCGGTCAGCCAGGTGCGCTGCTAACCCTTCGATCTGGGTCAGGTTGCCGGGTTGGCCATCGGTCAGCAGCCAGATTGTGGGCGCGGGGTCAGTCATGCCAGGGCGTATAGGGCTTATTCGCCTACCATGCTAGCGTTTGCGATCGACAAAGGGATACGAAAACCGATGCTAAATAACAATACGCCATCTTTAGATCACCTTGGATGGATCGGGCCAGACCTTGCTGCAGGAGCCGCTGCCTGGGAGCGCCTGGGCTTCACGCTAAGCCGCACCAGCCCGCAAATGGGCTTCACGGGACTGGACGGCGCGCTAGAGCCCTGGGCCTCTGCAAACCGCTGTGCTGTGTTTGAGCAAGGCTATCTGGAGCTGATTGGCATCGTCGCACCCGAGCGCTTCAACCCTTGGACAGCCTATCTCGTTCGCGGTGCTGGTGCGCATATTACCGCCTTCCGGGTGAATGAGGCAGACGCAGCCTATCCCCAACTCGCCGATCGCGTGGACGGGTTAGACCCGCCAGTACAACGCCGCCGCATGGCCCCGCTTGGGCTAAATGAACACGGCGGCGAGGCTGAAATGCGCTTCCGCAATATCTTCAGTCAGGACGATCATTGGCCTGAAGGACGCTATATTGTGATCGAACACCAGACGCCGGATATTCTTTGGCAGCCAGACTTACTGGTCCACGCGAACGGCGCCAAAGCCCTGGTCGAGGCGATTTTTGCTGCCCCCAACCCCGGCCCAACACGGGACCGTCTGGCCAGCTTGGCCAATCGCCCAGCCATCGAAACGCCCGATGGATGGCGGATTGAAACGGCAGGCGGAACCCTCACAATCATGACCCTAGCCACATTGGATGCACGCTTTCCTGGCGTCGAGGCGCCCGCGCGGCCTGCTGTTATTGGTGCAGTTGTCGACGTTGAGGATCTTGGTGCTGCAAAGGCGCTCATGACCGCCAATGGGGTTGAGCTAGAATCCAGCTGCGACGAACTGGAATTCACCGCCGGGCCAGACGCGGCAGGTGGCATTATCGCCTTCAAGCAATTGTAGAAAGGACGCGCCAACATGGCCGATATCATCACCAACGTCACCCTGGACCTTTTTTCGTGGGACGATATCCCCGCAACACGGTATGGCCACCACACCGGCCTATTCAGCGGTTCTACGAAGATGGGCCTGCTGACGATCCGCACCCGGGATGGCGTTGAAGGCCATGCGTTCCTTGGTTCCGCCAGCCGGGGTGCAGATATGGATGGCCTCAGCTTGATCCACTATCTCAAACCGATCCTGATGGACCAAAACCCATTGGATCGTGAGCGCCTATACCGCCAGATGTATCGCAAAGGCCGCATGACCACGCTGCGCGCGATTGGCGCTGCGGACATCGCGCTTTGGGACATCGCTGGCAAAATGGCGGGCCTGCCAATCGCGCGGCTAATTGGCCAGTACCGGGACAAACTGCCTGCCTATGCTTCTTCCGCCGTTCTGCAAGCGCCGGAGGCCTATGCGGAGGAAGCCGTGCAGTTCCGGGATGATGGATGGACCGCATATAAAATCCATCCGCCAACCATTCCAGCAGATGATATCAAGGTCTGTGAAGCCGTCCGCAGGGCCGTTGGTGATGATTACAAAATCATGCTGGATGCGACCTGGTGCTACGACTATCCGCAAGCGCTCCGGGTCGGCAAAGCCATCGAAGGACTTGGCTTCTATTGGTATGAGGACCCGCTGGATGAGGAGGATATGCTGAACTATCCAAAGCTTCGCCAGCAGCTTTCCATCCCGCTGATGGCGACGGAATATTCACCCGGTGGCCTCTATTCCTACGCGCCCTGGATTATGAACCAAGCCACGGACTATCTGCGCGGCGATGTGGCGGTGAAAGCAGGGATCACGGGGATTTTGAAGGCGGCGCATTTGGCGGAAGCATTCAAGATGAACTTCGAAATCCATCATGGCGGCAACTCGCTGAACAATGTCGCCAACCTGCATGTCGCCATGGCAATCCCGAATACAGAATTGTTTGAAGTTCTATTGCCAGCTGGCGCGCAGAAATATGGCCTGAACCCAGACATTGAAATCATAGATGGCCACGTCCACGCGATCGAACGCTCCGGCTTGGGCGCCGATATCGACTTTGATCTCATCAAAGCTAAAACCGTTGGACGATTGGACTAACCGCTTATTCCAAACACTGCTTGATGTTCGTAGCAAGCCGTTCAAGCAAAGCAGGATAGAGCGGCCACCCGGCCTCTAAATTCCAACCAATTGGGTCGAGTACGCCAGTCTGTATATCCGGGCCAGCCAGACTGTCTGCCAATGCAGCTGAATACTGTGGCTCCCGAAAAACGCAATGCGCGCCCTGTTGCTTGATGCCTTGCCTTAAAGCTGCAATCCGCCGGGGGCTTGGGGCCGTCCCATCGCCCAACCGAATGGCACCAAGGGCCGACATATGAAACCGCATCTCAAAATACTGAAATGCGTCATGCAGCACGACATAGGGCCTATCGCGAACGGGCCCCAGCGAAGCATGCAAGTTTTTCGTCAAATCAATCAGTTCCGCCACGCCTGCAGCCGCATTGGCGGCGTAGCGGCCAGCATTCTGGGGATCGGCCTTGCTCAAAGCCTTGGCTATAACACCAAGCCAGCGGGCGCCATTCTCAGGATCAAGCCAGGCATGGGGATCGATTGACCCATGATCGTGATGGTGTTGATGCTCATCTTTGTGGTCACCCTTATGATCACGGTGATCGTCTTTTTGGCCATCCTTATGATCATCAAAGATAGCAGTCTCTCTCGATGCATGCTGGGTAGTTCCAGGCGCTGCAAGCAGCATGAGGTTTACGGCATCAGGGTTTAAATTGGACCGGGATCGTTCCAACCAAGGCGTCAGCGCTGGGCCGATCCAGATCAAAAAATCTGCCTTTGCCAATGCCGCAGCTTCCGAGGGGCGCATCTGGTATCCGTGCGGGGAAGCACCTGGCGGCAACAGCTGTGCTGGCGACGCCACCCCCGCCATAACCCTTGACACCAACGCATGCACAGCTGGCAAATCGGCCACGACTTTCGGCGCAGCCAATACAGGCTGCACCATAAAAATGGCGGCCGCGAGCGCATAAATCTTAAGGAATTGCTTCTTCATGGGAAGGCGTTATAAGTTGTAATAACATAACATTCAATGGTCATGACCCATGTCGTCAAAACCGGATACTGCGCCACAGGCTGTCGCGTTTAACAGCCATGACCACGGGCGCTGCGTGCGAAAGACTGCAGCAGAGGTCGAGGCCGCATGCGCCGACCAGAATTTGCGCCTTACCCCAATCCGCCGCCGGGTCCTGGAGATTCTGCTGGAAGAACATCGCGCACTTGGTGCCTATGACGTATTGAACCGGCTTGCCGAGGAAGGCCAGCCTGCGCATCCACCCGTCGCCTACCGCGCATTGGAGTTCCTGGTCAGCCATGGCTTCGCGCATAAGCTAGAAAAGATGAACGCCTTCGTCGCTTGCGCCCGGCCCGGCGAGGAACACCGGCCTGTTTTCCTAATTTGCAGCGCCTGCAACGCCGTCGCAGAAGATACCGCCGCTGGCGTTGATGCGGCCCTTGGACAAGCCGCTGGCGCTATCGGTTTCGCTATCGCCAGTGCCGCGATTGAAGCAGAAGGCCTCTGCCCCAGCTGTCGCGGGAATGCTGCCATATGAGCCTCCTAACGGCAACCAACACCGCCATCCAATTGGGCGGACGGACGGTGCTGCATGGGATAGACTTCGCCATTGATCCAGGCGAGATCGTCACCATTGTCGGCCCGAACGGATCTGGCAAGACAACCTTTCTGCGTTTGCTGGTGGGTGCGATTCAACCCACATCCGGCACCATCGCACGCAAGCCTGGCCTGACGATTGGCTACGTCCCCCAGCGCTTAGCAATTGACGGTACGATGCCAGTTACGGTCGACCGCTTCCTGAACCTGCCCATTCGGCGAGACCGTGCCGCTATCGCAGAAACCCTCGCCCTAACCGGTTTGGAGGGAATCGAGCGCCGCCAGCTCACAGCACTTTCAGGCGGCCAATTTCAGCGCGCGCTATTAGCACGAGCATTGCTCGGTCAACCTGATCTCCTCGTACTCGACGAACCAACTCAAGGCTTGGATCAACAGGGTGAGGCCGCGTTCTACAGTTTGCTGGAAACCGTGCGCCAGGACATGGGCTGTGCTGTACTTCTGGTAAGCCACGATTTGCATGTAGTGATGCGGGCCTCAGACCGGGTGATCTGCGTCAACGGGCATATCTGCTGCCAGGGTGCTCCGACGGTTGTTTCAGAAGCGCCGGAATATCGCGCCCTCTTTGGTCTCGGCAGTCAAGGCGCACTGGCATTATACCGCCATGACCATGGTCACGCGCATACGCACTATCGCAACCCCTCAGAAAAGCCTACCGATGCTTGATGATTTTATGCTGCGGGCTGGGTTGGCAGGCATTGGCGTGGCGCTGGCGGCAGGACCGCTTGGCTGTTTTGTCGTTTGGCGACGCATGGCCTATTTCGGCGATGCAACCGCCCACGCATCCATCCTTGGTGTAGCACTCGCCCTGGCACTGTCCGTTTCGCCGTTCCTCGGCGTGCTCGCCGTTTCCCTGCTGATGGCCGTCACCGTCGCCGGGTTGGCTGGCAGGGGATACGGTACTGACACGCTGCTTGGGGTTCTGGCCCATACCGCCCTGGCGCTGGGCTTGGTCGCCGCCTCCTTGGTTGCAGGTGCCCAGGTCGATCTGATGGCATTTTTGATTGGCGATATTCTGGCAGTCGGCACCGTTGACCTCACTATCATCTGGGGTGGTGCGGGTCTGGTTATGGCTTTACTCGTGTGGCGTTGGCGGGCGCTTCTAACCGCGACACTCAATGCCGATCTTGCCTTCGCATCAGGCCTGCCGCCACGGCGGGAAGAAATGGTGCTTACCTTGGCGCTGGCCATTGTTGTCGCTGTCGCCATTAAAGTCGTCGGCGCACTGCTCATCACTGCCCTGCTGATTATTCCAGCAGCAGCAGCTCGCCCCCTAGCCCGCACGCCAGAAATGATGGCCGTTCTGGCGGCGGCCATTGGTGCCATTGCAGCGATATCAGGCCTCGTAGGCTCTTATCTTGCGGATACACCGACAGGGCCGAGCATTGTTACAGCCGCAGCAGTGATGTTCGCTGCAATCAATATCGCTGCATCGCTCCACCGCCGCCTTGACAGCAGTGGCCCTAGCGCCTGAAAAGTCGGCTATGGTTAGAGTCTTCAAGATATTCTTCCGGGCGCGGGATACGCGACCATTCGTGATGCTTGCATGTTTGGTCCTGGGCGGCATCGCGGAATTGGCCAGCATCAGCACGTTGCTGCCAGTCGCGACGTCCATTGTTGGTGACGATGATGAAAATTCCTCGCCACTAAACCAGTTTGTGCGTGACACAATTCAATCAGCAGGCCTGGAGCCATCGCTTGGCGTCATGATCGCCATTGTCGTTGTGTTTATCGCCATTCGGGCGCTGCTGCTGTTTGCAGCGCTGGGCTATGCGGGCGTGACCGCCGCCAGGGTTTCGATTAGCCTCCGCCGCCGCTTAATCGCTGCTGTGTTTGATGCGCGGTGGCGCTTCTATGCAGACCAGAACAGCGGCCGTTTCGCCAACACCATCGCCAATGACGCAGGCCGTGCGGGTGACGCCTACCAGCTTGCAGCCCGAGTTGTGGCCTATGGCGTGCAAGCCGTCGCTTACGTGATAGCTGCGCTACTGCTGGACTGGAAGTTGGCGCTAGCGGGCCTGGCTGCCGGTGCCATTATCGCCCTGGCGCTTAGCTGGTTGATCCGCATTTCCCGCAAAGCTGGATACAAGCAAACGGATCGCACATCTGATCTCACCAGTTACATGGTAGATATGCTGGGCAACATCAAAGCCCTGAAAGCCATGGCCCGACACGGTGCGATGCTGGCGCAGATGACACGGACATTGAAGCGCTTGCGGAAGTCGCTCGTCACCCGTGAAATCTCGCGCCAGGGCCTACTGCAAGGCGGCGATGTATTGGTCGCCGCATTGATCGGCGGCGGCGTATATTTGGCGCATACAGTCTTGCAGACGCCCTTGCCGGAACTGATGGTCAGCGGCGTGATCTTCTTCCAACTCGTGTCCTTTGCCAACAAGCTGCAGAAATTCCTGCAGCAATCGGCTCAGGTTGAAAGTGCTTACCTTCGCGCTGAACGCCTGATTGAGCGCGCAGAAGCACACCAGGAAGAATGGACGGGCATCCGCGTACCGCCGCTTGATGATGGCCTCCGCCTGGACAATGTCAGCTTCGCCCATGGCGATAATCAGGTGTTGGCAGGCCTCAGCCTGGATATCCCGGCCAATGGCATAACAGTGTTCATGGGGCCATCTGGATCTGGCAAAACCACCATCGTTGATTTGCTAATCGGCCTGAATACGGCGGACTCAGGGCAGGTCATCATCGGTGACGCGCCAATTGACGACGTGGACATGGCGGCCTGGCGACGGCGAATTGGCTACGTGCCGCAGGAGCTCAGCCTGCTGCACGCCAATATCCGCGAGAACATCACACTGGGCGACGAGACAATTTCGGACGAACTGGTTTGGGCCGCACTCGAACAAGTGAGCGCCAAAGAGTTTGTCAGTGCGATGCCAGACGGCTTAGACACCGACGTCGGAGAAATGGGCGGCAAGCTCTCTGGTGGGCAACGTCAGCGCATATCTTTGGCGCGGGCACTGGTCATGGGGCCGGAAGTGCTTGTGCTGGATGAAGTCACCAGCGCACTGGACCCAGAGAGCGAGGCGGCGATTGTAGAGAACATCGCCGCACTCAATGGCTGCTACACAATCATAGCCATCACACATCGTCCTGCCTGGACGGAGATCGCAGACAAGCTTTATGAAGTGTCGTCCGGGTCGGTCACACTCATTGAGCAGACACAACAGCTATAGGAGCGCTGAAATTGCGCTATTGCATGAACTGTCTGTACCCGGAAACCAAGCCGGATTTGTGGTTCGATGACGCTGGCGTCTGTAACGCATGCAATAATTTCACCTCACGCAGGGAAGTCGATTTGGACTAGCGGCTGGATCAGCTAAATGAGGTGTTGGACCGCTACAAGATCAGTGAAGGCTCTAATTGCCACTGTATCGTGCCTGTTAGCGGCTGCAAAGATAGCCACTATCAAATCATCCGCCTGCTTGAGCTGGGCATGAAGCGCTCTGCGTGACCGCAACGACGGATGATTTAGCACCCATTGGCCGTCACAATATTGAAAACATGAAGAAGCTAGGCATTGATTTCGTTGATGTGACGACCAAACCCGTCGTCCGCCGTCACATCAACAAGCTGACATTGACCACCATCGGCGATGTGTCCTGGCCAGAACACGTCACTATTTTCACCATTCCGGGGCGCATAGCCGTGCAGTTCAATGTGCCACTGATCGTGTGGGGCGATGACACGCAGCATGAATATGGCGGGTCTGCAGCCTCCACCACCAAAAACATCCTGGACCGGCGCTGGCTGGAAGAAATCTTCGGCTTGCTGGGCTTTTGCGTCGCTGACCTGATCGGTCAGGCGGAAATCACAGCGAATGACCTGGTGCATTATCGCCACCCCAGCGACAAAGACCTGGCGCGCGTCAGCGTCACCGGCATTTTCCTTGGCTACTACTATCCCTGGGATTGCTACCACAAGTCTATGATGGCTCAGGGCTATGGCTTTGACCATGGTTGAAGCCTCACTGGCAAACTTTGAGAACCTGGATAGCCACCAGATGGGCATCCACGATCATTTTAAATACGTTAAATACGGGTTCAGCCGCGCCACGGATATCGCCAGCAACCATATTCGCCAGGGCCGTATGAGCCGGGATCATGGCATGGCGCTGATCAAGCGCCACAACGATAAATTCCCATTTTGCTAGCTGGGCAAGCCGCTCGCGGACATGCTAGGCGCGTTCGACATGCCCGTGGATGAGTTTGAGCGCGTCTGCGATCGTTGGACCAATAAGAAGCTCTTCAAGACAGACACGAACGGCCAACTCGTCAAAGAGTGGTACCGGAATTTGAACAAGCAATTCAACGATAATGTGTGAGGTTGGCGTGGGCGTGACAGCTTCAACTCCACGCCTCGTGCATTCGTTATGCCAGAGACTACCGCCACCGCCCTCTTCCCCAGGTCTCCCCCCCCCTTTTGGGAGCAAGGAGAATGCTTTAAGGCGCTTTCTATGAGCATTTTCCAATGTGCGCAGTCACTATTATCGACTGCGGCCTCTCTAACATCGGTTCCGCAGCGCGGGCGCTGGAGTATTGCGGCGCTGAAGTCGTTATCACCCGTGACCCAGAAACCGTCCGGGACGCTGGCCGCCTAGTGCTTCTAAGCGTCGTCGCGTTTCCCGTCGCGATGGAGAGCCTTTATGCACTTGGCCTGTCAGATGCTATTCGTGACGCCGTAATCCGCGCCGAGCGGCCAATCCTTGGCATCTGTCTTGGCATGCAGCTTTTGGCGGATACTGGACATGAAAATGAGACGACGCTTACGCTTGACCTTATCAAAGGCGACGTTCGGCGGCTTGAAAAAGTGCCCCCGAAGAACGCATTCCGCATATGGGCTGGAATACAGTCGACGATCGGGGCGGATGCGTGCCCTTGCAGCACGTGGCCCCCAGCAGTGATTTCTACTTCCTCCACGGATATTATTTAGCCGCTGTCGATGAAGCCTTGCAGGCAACGGTACCAAGCTATGGCCGCGTCCCAGCCATTGTTGGCCAGAGTCAGGTTTTCGGCGCTCAATTCCATCCGGAAGAAAGCGAGACGATTGGCTTCCAAATCCTCCAAAACTTCCTGAAGGCATGGGCCCTGTTAAAGGCGTCGGGTTCAATAGCTGGCGGCGAACAGGCAGCACCCTGCAGGCGATTAAGGTTTACAATATGCGCGGCGTTGATGAACTGGTGTTCTTCGAAATCGCGGCCTCACCCGAAGACGAAGCGCCAGATTATGACCAGATTTATGATCTGGCTGACGAATGCTTCATGCCGATGACCGTTGGCGGCGGCATACGTAGCGTTGAAGACATTGGTACGATGTTGGGCGTCGGCGCGGGCAAAGTCTCGATCAACAGCCAGGCCGTATTGGACGCAGGCTTGATCGCAGACGTTGCCAAGAACTTCGGCAACCAATGCATCGTCGTAGCCATAGACGCGCGCCGCCACAGGGATGGCGCGCTAGAAGTGCTGACCCATGGCGGCGAACGCAGCACGGGCCTGGACCTGGAAGAATGAGCCAAACGCGCCGAGGGCTTAGGGGCGGGCGAAATCCTGCTGTCATCCACTGACCGCGACGGCACATTCGAAGGCTATGACGTGGCGCTCACCGCCGCCGTCGCCTAAGTGGTATCCGTAGCCGTCGTCGCGTCCGTCGGCGCTGGGAATTACGCCCATATGGCGGACGTATCGCGCAATGGCGGAGCTGCCGCCGTCGCCGCCGCCAGCATCTACCACTTCACCGAACACCTCCAAGGAGGCCAAGGCTTACTTAGCCGCTGAGGGTTTCAGCGTTCGGTTATAGTATCCGGGCTTAAAGCGTCGATTCTGCAATTACGCGCATGGCGTCCTTGCTGGCGCCGCCCAGCAGTATCGCGCCGACGGAACCGTCCTTGCCTGCATCTTTCCAGACCTGTACCCGATCCTTAATCCGGTCCGCCGGGCCGACGAGGCAAAGCTCATCCACCAGTGCATCCGGCACGGCTGCCATCGCATCTTTCCGGCGGCCACCAAGGAAATTATCCTGAATTTCACGTGCGGCGTCTTCATAACCAAGGCGCTTCGCGTAGTCGTTGTAGAAATTTTTCTCCCTGGCACCCATGCCGCCAATATATAGCGCCAGTTCCGGCTTGATCTTGTCACGGCAGGCCTGGAGGTCATCCCCCATAGCGACGCGGACATAGGGCGAGACGTCGAAGTCCGCCATAGTTTTGCCGTCCGTGCGCTTCGCGATGCCATCCTGGACATGGTCTGTGATCAGGCCCGCCTGTTCTGGCGACATATAAATCGGCAACGTTCCATCAGCCACCTCTCCCGCTGTGCGGAGGCCTGCGGGAGAGAATGAGGCCGTGTAGATCGGGTTGGTTGGATCACCGTGCAAGATGCTTTTTAGCGGCTTACCAAGGCCTGTCGCACCTTTACCGGCATAAGGAATCTGGTAGTGCTCGCCCTCATGCATCAGCGGTTCATCGCGGGCCAAGGTTTTGCGCAGGATTGCGATATATTCCCGCGTCCGCATCAACGGCTTCCCAAATTTCTCTCCATGCCAGCCCTCAATAACTTGCGGGCCAGACGGACCGACACCCATTAGGAAGCGACCGCCAGACATCGCATTCAGCGTCATCATTGTCATCGCGGCGCAGGCAGGTGTGCGGGCGGGCATCTGCATTATGCCAGCACCAGCCTTGATTTTGCTGGTCTGCGCCAGCACCCATGTCAGCGGCGTTACGGTATCAACGCCCCAGCTTTCGCCGGACCAAACGCTATCAAAGCCAAGGCGCTCAGCTTCTCGCACCACACCCATATCCGGCCCACCGGCCTCGCCTTTATATTTGAGCAGCATTCCCAATCGCATCGCGCACATCCCCATCAGATTTATAACGTCTGCGATATCATAGGCAGAGGTTAAAGCGTTCGGGAAGGACTAGGCATCACCAATAGAAACGCCCGGAGCGGCTTGAGGGGTAAGCTGCTCCGGACGATCCACCAGAAATCGTGCTCTATCTCACTGATTGCGAGCAATTCCCTCTTAACAGTGTGATTCAGATCAATCTGAATTTGCTCTAGTGTTTTTTAGCCCCGCCAGCGATTTGGCGCATCGCGCGCGCCCAGTCCTCAAAATGATATGAGCGAACGATCCGTCCATCCTGAACGGCATGAATATCGATGCTCAAAATCTTAAAGCCACCTTCGCGTCAATGCCGAACAGCCCTCCATTTTGGCGTGCCAATCGCAATACTGCGAACAATATCGCGATTGCCATCCTGGAGAATTTCCTGAGGTGCCCAATTCAGGTCCGGCACAGCTTTGCCAAACCCAGCCAAAGTCTTCACCATGCCTTCAGCGCTAGGCCACCGTGCGGCCGGGGTGTTGATACCCAATCTTTCGCTACCACTTTCCGTACCCAGTCGCCCAGATCATCGCCACGTGGGTTGCTCAGAAGGTCTTCGTAGAAGACCTTAACAACAGCCATATCGTCAGCCGCCGCTGGCGCACTCGCCAGTAAGCCCAGTGCCCAAATTGTGCCAAATAGTTTTTTCATTGCATTCTCTCCATTGATGGTCTGCCTACGGTTGGAGCTCTCCAGTCGATCTCTAGCGCCCGTCACGTAACAACTAGCGTTGTTGGTTAATATTCTGTAGAACCCCAACTATCATAATAGTTATTCGATTTTAACGAATAATGGCCTCACCAAAATCACTGCGCCTTCTGAGCTATTTCGTCCACATCGCGCGGGCAGGCTCAATTAGTGGTGCGGCGGCAGGTTTACGGTTATAGACAGCTGTCGTCAGCGAATCCCTGCCAGAGCTTGAGGCCGAAATGGGCGTAACTCTAGCCTGCAGAACAACACGGTCCTTCGCGCTCACAGCACTTGGCGAGGCCGTTCTTAAGCAAGCAGCTGTACCCCCCCGACACAACAGATGCTGCCCTGGCGCTCAGAACCAGCACTGAGCCCAGAATCTCAGGGGGTTTTCAGAATCATGGCACTAACGGAACCAGCCGCCTACTAGCTGCCGCAGCCTTTGAAATGCTTTGAGGCGGCCAACCCTGACGTCCAAGTAGAATGGCAGGCAGACGACACGCTACTCTGCTTACGCTCCAGCCCAATCGACATGGCTATCTCTGCCGGGGCCGAGATCGCCGCCTATTCAGGCCGCCGACTTTCCGCCCGGCTGCCACTCGCCCTTGTTGCGACGCCTGCCTGACTCAACGGTGGCCCCAAGAGGGAGACATTGCCTGCCCGCATCAAACGCATCGGTGTTGTGGGACGCCAGGCATTCGCGTAGATGCCTCCCCACATTTGGGTGCCGCCACTTCGCCCCAAGCGCACGAGCAGAGTGCTCGAGCTACCAGCTTCCCAGCGGTTTGCGGTTGACAGTCAATTGGTCGCGCGAGATCTAGCAGGGCTGGGCGCTGCGCTGCTCATTGAGAGTGCGTGCAAGATGCCAATACAGATAATCGGCTGCAGATGGTTGATGCGCGCTACACATATGGCCAAGTCACTGTCAGTGTCCGTATGAGCGACCGCTACCCAACAGCGGCGGCTTGCAGTCTCAAACAATTTCTGGAGGCTGCCGCCGAACCCAAAAATGGCTGACTTGCCATGCCTATCGCGCCCATGCTGAACTAGCGCCAACTAACGACGCATAGGAAATGCCTGCCATGGACTTTACCTTTACCGAACAGCAGCGCGAAATCCGTGATGCGATCATGAAACTTTGCGACGGTTTTGGCCCCGACTATTGGCTGGACCGCGACAATACCGGTGAGTATCCAGAAGATTTCTATCAAGCCCTAGCGACTGGCGGCTGGCTTGGCATAGCAATGCCCGAGGAGTATGGCGGGTCGAGCCTCGGCATTGCTGAGGGTTGCGTGATGATGGAGGCGATTGCGGAATCCGGCGCAGGGCTTTCAGGTGCCTCTGCGGTCCATATCAATATCTTCGGCCCCCATCCCGTTGTGAAGCACGGTACGAAAGAGCAAAAGGATCGTTTCTTGCCGCCACTTATCGCCGGTCAAGAAAAAGCCTGCTTCGGTGTAACAGAGCCAAACGCTGGCCTGAACACATCCGCAATCACCACCAAAGCTGAACGCATAGACAATGGTTATATCGTGCATGGCCAGAAAATGTGGACGACCACAGCCCAACGCGCCGACAAGCTCCTCCTCCTCGCCCGCACCACTCCCAGGGATGAATGCAAGCGTGCATTTGATGGCATTACACTGTTTTACACGGACCTTAATCGCAATAAGGTTGAAATTCGTGAAATTGCGAAAATGGGCCGTAAGTGCGTTGATACTAATGCATTATTTATCGATGGACTGGAAGTACGTGAAGAAGACAGGATCGGTGAAGAAGGTCGTGGATTCTACTATTTGTTGGATGGCTTGAACCCAGAGCGCTGCCTGATCGCGGCTGAGGCCATTGGCATTGGCCGGTACGCGCTTGACCGCGCCGCCAACTACGCTCGCGAACGCGTTGTATTCGACAGGCCGATAGGGCAGAATCAAGGCATTCAGCACCCCCTCGCCGATAGCTGGGCAAAGCTCGAAGCTGCCCGCCTACTCACCTATAAGGGCGCTTGGCTATACGATCAGGGGGAACCCTGCGGCGGCGAAGCCAATGCAGCAAAATACCTCGCCGGAGAATTCGCGTTTGAGGCCTGCGAGCGCGCCGTACTCACCCACGGTGGGATGGGATACGCTAAAGAATTCCATGTTGAACGGCTATTCCGCGAAATTATGATCGCACGCATCGCGCCAATCAGCCGCGAGTTGGTGCTATCATATATCGGCGAGCGCCAACTTGATCTACCGAAAAGCTATTGAAGCCGTTTCACGCATCGACCAGCGCCAACGGGTCATCCTCAACCCCGATGACCAGTCGTTGCGGACGCCCGGTTAAGCGCTGAACCAAGAGATCAAGCTGGTCCAGATCGGTATAGACAAGCGTAAGCTTTCCACCCTTTTTGCCGGTCGAGGCGATATTAACGTTAAGACCGAGCGCTTCCGTTAATTCCCGCTCGAGCGCCCGGACATTCGGATCTTTCGGCGCTGCTGACTGTTTAGCGGCTGCTAGCATGCCGCCCTCTTGCACCAGGCGTTCAGTCTGCCTGACGTTAAGCCCGCGCGCTTTAACGATTTCCGCCAAGCGCTCCGGATCAATGGCCATGAGTAACGCCCGTGCGTGACCAGCCGATAGTTCGCCAGTCGCCAGTCGCGCTTGCGTCTTCTCCGGCAGTTTCAGCAGACGCAGCATGTTCGCGACATGGGGCCTGCTTTTGCCAACCGCTTTCGCCAGATCATCCTGGGTATATTCAAAGGTATCGATCAGGTTCTGATACCCGCCAGCCTCCTCGACCGGATTTAAATCCTCACGCTGGACGTTTTCAACAAGCGCGATTTCCAACGCATCCCGGTCCGTCATTTTCCGCAGGATCACTGGTGCTTCCGCTAGACCTGCACGCTGCGCTGCCCGCCAGCGGCGTTCACCAGCGACGATCTCATATTGACCAGGCGCGCCTTCAACCCGGCGGGCAATGATAGGCTGCAGCATGCCCCGCTCGCGGATAGATTGCGCTAGGGCATCGAGCGCATCCTCGTCAAAATACCGTCTCGGTTGGCCAGCACCTGGTCGCAACGCAGCGATCGGTATTGCACGGGCCAGACGGGCGGACACTTCTTCCGCACCGACATCCATCGCATCGCCATCATCGCCGAGCAGAGCGGCCAGCCCTCGCCCCAGCTTCGGCCGCGCGGCTTTTCCGCTGCTCTTCCCGTCGTCGTTCACGCTGCCTGCCCCATACCGGATTGACCTTTTGGCGGCAAAACCTTCTCACGCCGCAGAAACTCGCGCGCCAACTGCAGATAAGCCCGACTGCCTGAGCATTGCAGGTCATAAAGCAATACCGGCTTGCCATGTGACGGCGCTTCGGAAACGCGAACGTTGCGTGGAATCTCGGCCTTATAGACGATCTCGCCAAAATGCGACCGGACATCCGCCGCAACGGCTTCCGCCAAGCGCATCCGGCGATCCATCATCGTAAGCACAATTCCTTCAAGAGCCAAGCGTGGATTAAGCCGCTCTGATACAAGATCGATTGTGCGCTTCAGGTGGCTCAGCCCTTCAAGCGCCAAGAACTCCGCCTGCAATGGTGCCAACGCTCCATCTGCCACAGTCAACGCATTCAGCGTCAGCAATCCAAGCGACGGCGGACAGTCTATGAAGATATAGGCATAGTCGAGGGCACCTGAAGCAATACTTGCGTCCAATGCATCTGCCAGGCGGCGCTCCCGGCGCGGCATGCCAACTAGCTCGATCTCGGCCCCGGATAAATCCATTGTAGATGGTATGATGTGAAAGCCGGGGGTTTCAGTCGGCATCGCCGCATCGTGAAGTGCTGCTTCACCTATCAAAACGTCATAAACGCCGATTGCGCGTTTGCTGGATGGGATCCCAACTCCCGTTGACGCATTGCCCTGGGGGTCCAAGTCAATCACGAGGGTCTTCTTACCACAAGCGGCGAGCGCCGCCGCCAGATTGATGGCCGTTGTCGTTTTGCCCACCCCGCCCTTCTGATTGACGACAGCAATTATGCCAGGGCGCACAGAGGCCTGCCCAGCATGCCTCGACGGTGCGTCAAGAACCTCAATCATCCTGCTGAATGCCCCATATTTTGACAATTTGACCGCCCCCCCCAGTAATACTGGGTGTTAAAGCATATTGGAGTGTCCAGGATTTCTGTGCTTCGGTCAATTCTTTTTCAGCCTGCGCCCCCTTATGCAGCAGTGCATAACCGTCAGCCTTCAGCGCTTTAATGAGAACCGGCATCAAACTTGTAATACTGGCAACAGCCCGAGCAGTCACAACGCTATACTTTCGGGCCTCAAAGGATAAAGCGGCATCAAACCGTTTGGCAACGACGCGCGGTTTTACGCCCGCCGCCCGGGCCGCTTCCTGCAGGAAAACGGCTTTCCGCTGATCACTATCAACCAACGTCACATCGCTCGCGCCCAAAATTGAGAAGATAAGACCGGGCAAGCCTGCGCCAGACCCAAGGTCCATTAGGGCCGCATCTTTCTCCAGAATATGCGGCCAAGCCTGCGCGGAATCCAAGACATGCCGCCGCCAGATGTCGTCGATGGACCCCGGGCCAATCAGGTTGATCCGCTGCCGCCACTTATCCAGCACAGTCACATAGGCAGTCAGCCCATCAAAATCTGTGCTAGACATCCCCAACTTTGTGAGAGCATTCGAGACATCTTGCGGTGGGGTCATCGGGCCGCTGCACCGCGTTTATGGCCATTCTGTATATAGCGCAATAAAGCGCCTATAGCTGCTGGCGTGATACCAGGCATTCTTGCTGCAGCGCCTAAAGTCTCTGGGCGTACGCGTTCCAATCGTTGACGCGCCTCGTTAGACAGACTGCCGATATCCGTATAATCGAGGCCCCTGGGCAATCGTAAAGCTTCGTCACGCTTGAAAGCCTCCACGTCCGCCCGTTGCCGGTCCAAGTAAGATGCATATTGCGCATCCACTGTCAGACTTTCCCGAGCCCAGAGCGGTATCTTCGACAGATCAGGCCACAGCATGCAGAGATGCGGATTCTCGGCCCCAAACCGTCCCATTATCTCCAGCGCGGATCGTCTGCGCCCATCATCATTAGCGGGTGCGCCTACTCGACGCAGGTCGCCAGGCGTAGCCGTCCATGCTTCAAGGCTAGCCCGCGCTCTTTCAAGTGCAGAATGTTTCACGTGAAACATATCTGTCCGTGCTGCGCCAACACATCCAACTTCAATACCACGCGCTGTGAGCCGGCTATCCGCATTGTCGGCTCGCAAATGCAATCTGAATTCGGCGCGGGACGTGAACATTCGGTAGGGCTCATCAACCCCGCGCACTACCAAGTCGTCTATCAGGACGCCCATATAGGCTTCCGAGCGATCAAAGGTGACCTGGTCTTTCCCAGAGACTGCACAGGCAGCATTCAAACCAGCGATCAAGCCTTGCGCGCCTGCTTCCTCATAACCTGTCGTGCCATTGATCTGCCCAGCAAGGTAAAGTCCGGGAATACGGTTTGTTTGTAGGCTGTGATCAAGCTCACGAGGATCAACGAAATCATACTCTACAGCATAACCCGGCTTTGCGATTTCCACCCTCTCTAGGCCCTGAATTGTTCTAAGAAATTCTATCTGGACGGCTTCAGGCAAGCTAGTTGATATCCCATTTGGATAGACAAGGGGACTATCAAGTCCTTCCGGTTCCAAAAAAATCTGATGGGCGTTTTTCTCCTGAAACCGAACAACTTTATCTTCGATAGATGGGCAATAGCGAGGGCCAAGGCCAGTAATTGCACCGCCATACATTGCTGACTCATGAAGGTGCTCATGGATAACCTTGTGGGTCTGATCATTCGTAAACGTGATATGGCAGTCAAGCTGCGGTGTTGTGATTGCAGTGGTCAACGCGGAGAATGGCTCTGGCGGATCGTCGCCTGGCTGAGGTGTCAATGTCGAATAATCAATCGAGTCCCGCAGGAGGCGCGCAGGGGTCCCTGTCTTAAGTCGCCCCATCGCAAACCCGTGCGACTGCAGCCGTTGGCCAAACGTAGTTGCTGCAGCCTCTCCAATCCGGCCTGCTGCGATCTGGTTGTGGCCAATATGGATCATGCCGCGCAAAAATGTTCCTGTCGTCACGACAACAGCCGCAGCCCTGAGTTCCTGACCGCTAGAAAGAAGAATACCACAAGCTTGGGGCCCATCCATCAGGATATCATCGACAGCCCCAGCAATAAGCAACAATCCATCTTGGTCTCGCAAAGCCGCTTGCATTGCTTCGCGATATAGCTTCCGGTCGGCCTGTGCCCGCGGACCGCGCACAGCGGGACCTTTACTCCGGTTCAAGAGCCGGAACTGTATTCCCGATGCATCGGCAACGCGCCCCATCAATCCATCTAAGGCATCGATTTCTCGGACGAGATGACCCTTTCCAAGACCGCCAATGGCTGGATTGCAGGACATTTCACCAATCGTATCAAGCTTATGGGTAACAAGTGCTGTACGTGCACCCATTCGTGCAGAGGCGGCCGCTGCTTCACAGCCAGCATGGCCGCCGCCAACGACAATGACATCGTATTCATAATCATGATGTTTCACGTGAAACATTGCTCCTACTTATCCTATTTTCCAATGCAGAACGCACTAAATATGCGGTCTAGCACGTCTTCAACATCAACTAGTCCGACAACTCGACCCAAGCTCCGCATCGCTAGCCGCAAATCCTCCGCAGCGAGCTCAGGCGCTGGCGCATAATCCCAGCGCTGCAAAGCTGCAACACAATCCTCCAGCGCAGCCCTATGGCGCGCTTGTGTAATGCCTGGTGGTGGGTCGGTTTCAAACACATGCATGGCGACCTGCTTTATAGCCTTCTCTAAGAGATCTAGACCGGCACCAGTTTTCGCCGACCCCCAGATTGCATGTTTCGCGTCGAGTAGGGGAGGCTGCGTCTTGACTGCATCTGACTTATTCCAGAAGACAAAGTTTGGCGAGTCCTTTGCGAAAGAACTCTGCGCGGGGTCCACCAGCGCGGTCGGCCAGTTTTGGCATTCTGCCACCGTTATTATCACATCGGCATTTGAAGCTGCTATCCGCGCACGGCGCATACCTTCCTGCTCAACCACGTCGGTGCTCTCCCGCAGGCCGGCAGTATCGGCAATAAGGACTGGATATCCTCCAATATCGAGGCGCACTTCCATCACATCCCGCGTCGTGCCCGGAATGTCTGTAACAATCGCAGCCTCTCGGCCCGCAAGCGCGTTCAAGAGGCTTGATTTTCCTACATTCGGGGGGCCAACCAATGCAACATACAGCCCATCGCGCATTCGCTCAGTAGGGCGATTCGACTGGAGCTGCATTTCAAGCTCCGTCCGTAGAGCCAGAATCGCTCCTCGGTTAGCCGCCTCCAGGTCATCAGGCAGAGGCTCATCCGCGAAATCTAAGCTAGCCTCCGCGAAGGCAAGCCGGACAGCCAGGCGCTCGCGCCAATTGGCATAGAGCGCACTCAGCCCACCTTCCAACTGCCAAAGCGCTTGTCTCCGCGCGGCAGCAGTATCCGCAGCGATTAAGTCGCCAAGACCTTCAGCCTCAGCCAGATCCAGCTTGCCGTTTCGGAATGCCCGGCGCGTGAACTCGCCAGGTTCCGCTGGCCGAAACCCGCCAATACCCGCCAAGGCACCCATGACACCGGTGATGACAGCGGCACCGCCATGCACATGCAATTCTGCCGTATTTTCTCCAGTGAAGCTGTTTGGGGCTGGAAACCAAAGCGTCAACGCCTGGTCCAAAAGGGAATGATCTTTTGGGTCTAAAAGGCGGCATAGGCTGGCTTTGCGCGCTTTTGGCGGGCCTTTACCCGTCAATATCGGGAACAACGCGCCAGCAGCATCGCCAGACACACGAATGATAGCGACACCGGCTTGGCCTGATGGTGTAGCGCAGGCGAATATAACGTCTCCGGCACTCATACTACCGCGCTTCCATCATTTGTCATTCGATTCACCGTCAGTCATGGCAGTGCGCATGGCCTGCTCCCAAACCTTGCCCATGGCATACATACCGCTAGGTATGTATGCGCCAGCACTACTGTGGCCGGCCCCTGCGACTGGCATCCATGCCACCACATCTGCTCAGGATTCATAAACCTGAGGTCGTCCCGCCTTTTAGCCGTCATATCTTCTACAAGCACCTCCTGCATCGGCGCGATGTCTGGCGCGCCCAAAACCCGACGCGCTTCATCCGGCGTCGCGTCCAAATCTATGGTGATCTTCATGTCAGACCCATTCCTTACTTATGGCGCAAGTACTATATAGCCTTAGACGTAAGCTGTGCCTACGACTGAAGCCAGGGCGGCGCACCGTTAGTAAGCTCGCGCGAAGGAGCGACGATGGACGAAAAGATCACAATGGCCATAACCAGCTCTCCCCTCGGCGGCCTTGAACTCACGGGAGAGGGCGGCGAAATCACCGCCCTTAACTGGATCGATGAAGAACCGACACCGCCGGTGAACGTGCATCCGCTCGCCAAGGCGGTGGCTGAGCTTCATGCCTATTTCGCGCACGATATCAGAGACTTTACCGTTTCTTGCTCGCCTGCAGGCGATGCATTCGAGCGCACCGTATGGACGGCGATATGCGATATTCCCTATGGTGCCACCTCCACATATGGTGACCTGGCAGCGATCGTCGGCAAGCCCGCACGGGCGGTTGGTGGTGCGTGCGGTCGGAACCCGATTCCGATCATCATTCCGTGTCACAGGGTCATCGGCGCAGGTGGTCGCATGGTAGGCTATTCAGGCAAAGGTGGCGTTGAAACGAAGCAATGGCTGCTGCAACACGAAGGAGCGCTTTTACTTTGAAAATGAATAGCATGCGGATCGGCCTCTACGCACTAGCAATGGCGGCGTTTCTGCCTGTTAGCGGTGCGCGGGCTGATTTTAAAACGGCGATGGACGCCTACAGGGCTGGCTCGCCAGTCGCTGCGCGCGCCGTACTGCAGAACGCATCGACACCGCAGGAGAAGGCGCTGCTTGCCCATTTGCTATTGCGCGGCTTTGGTGGTGAACCAGATATCCCGCAAGGTGAGGCCTTGCTTCGCGATGCCGCAATGGCCGGCTACGCGCCAGCGCAATCAACACTGGCTAGCATGCTGGCGACAGGAGGTGTGATCACTAGAGACGAAACTGCGGCCATCAACTGGGCCACGCGCGCGGCGGAGCAGAAGCGCCCTGAAGCCATGTCGCTTCTGGCGAAGCTTCTGCATGATAGCAAAAACACTGCTGCCGCTATGCGCTGGCGGACATCGGCAGCGGCCTATGGCGATGCAGCAGCACTCATTGCCCTTGCAAAAGCAGACCAGGCCGCTGGTGAAACGGAGCCTGAACGCCTGCGCAGCGCTTATATGCGATATTCGCTAGCGGCTGCCTTCGCCGCCCAAAGCTATCGACGGACCATGAGTGCGGGAGACGCACTCATATCCCACGAGGCGCAAGCCCACCGGGCCTCCCTTGACCTTTCCTTATCAGATGAACAACTCACACTTGGTGTCGAAGAAGCGAATGCTGAGCTGAAGGCGATTGTCGGACGCCTAAAGGCGTTGCGCGCCAAGTAGCAGACCGGCTATACTTTCTAAAAGACGCAAGTGCTTGGAAGGATATGAGCATGGCTGAATGGGTCGATATTCAGACAAATGATGGTGGGGCTTTCAAAGCGTTCGTGGAAAAACCGACAGGCGGCCAAGGCCCAGTCGTAATCTGCATTCAGGAAATATTTGGCGTCAATCACGCCATGCGCGATATCGCCAAGTATTGGGCTAATCAGGGCTATATTGCCATAGCGCCTGATTTGTTTTGGCGCCAGGAGCCGGGCGTCGACATCACCGACAAATCCGAAGCGGAGTGGAAGAAGGCGTTTGAATTATACCAGGGCTTCGACGTTCAGAAGGGTGTTGATGACCTGAAGGCGACCATCGTCCATGCGCGGCAGATGGACGGGGGCAACGGTAAAGTCGGCTCCGTTGGGTTCTGCCTTGGCGGCAAGCTAGCCTATCTGATGGCAACACGGACCGATGCGGATTGCAATGTCGGCTACTATGGCGTTGGCATCGAAGACCTTCTGGCCGAAGCGAGCAACATCACAAAACCCTTGGTGCTGCACTTCGCTGAAGAAGATGGATTTGTGCCAAAAGAAGCCCAGGCCAAAGTGAAAGACAAACTGGCAAGCAACGGTGCGGTCAGCATTTTCAGCTATCCTGGTATGGACCATGCATTCGCGCGCATTGGCGGCATTCCGTATGACGAAGAAAATGCAAACCTTGCAAATGGGCGATCGCTCGACGCATTCAGATCAGCACTTTCATGAAGGATGCTTCCCAGTGTGCAATCAGTTGAAAGAGACCTGACATGGGGCAGGAGATCGGCCCATTCCAGGGAGCTGTCGCATGGACGGCGGCTGATTTAAAGCAAGATCAGTCCTGGCGGATATTGTTGACAGAACCCGAACGAGATGAAGTTCGCGCCGCAGCTAGAACAGCACTCAGAGCCGGAAAACCCATCACCCGACTGACAGCCGACAATTTCCCGCTGCCAACGCTCGGGCCACGGCTCATTGAGTTTCAGAATGACCTTGAGGGCGGACGGGGCTTTGTTCTGTTGCAAGGGCTCCCGGTTGAGGACTTCTCGGATGAGGACGCGCCGGTCCTGTTATGGGGCGTCGGGCAATATCTGGGTATCCCGGAACCGCAGGATAAAGCGGGCGCGCTCTTGCATGTGGTGACGGATACCGGTGCTGAGGTCGATAGATCAGACAACATTCGGGGGTTTCAGACCAACGAAGAACTGAATTTCCATACCGACGGTGCAGATATTTTTGCCCTAATGTGCTTGCGGTCCGCAAAATCAGGCGGGCGGTCACGGCTCGTCTCATCGGTGGCCATCTATAATGCGATCTTGGAGAAACGGCCCGACTTGGCTGCTGAACTTTGCGCACCCTTCAATTTTGATGCACGCGCGCAGCATCCAGGTGAAGCAAAAGTGCAAACATTACCTGTGTTTACTGCACATGATGGGCTTATGTCAGCGCTTTATAAACGGCGATATATTGAAACTGCGCAGCGCTTTCCTGAATTGCCGCGGTTAACGGCCAAACAAATTGAAGCGCTCGATTATCTTGATAAAACCACTAATGATCCTCGCTTTCATCTTGCAATGACACTGGGACCCGGTGATCTCGAAATCGGCAACAACGCGACCTGTTTTCATGCCCGCGATACCTATACCGACCACGAGGATCCCGAGGCACGTCGCTGCATGCTGCGCCTTTGGTTGACACTGCCAAACGGACGACCCTTGCCGAAAATCTATGAAAATACCCGCGAGTGGGGACCAACATATCGCCGCCGCATGCTGCGGCAGTCAGCCGCCAAATAAGACCGTTTACTGGTTCATTTGATCGAAGAAATCTGCGTTGCTCTTCGTCTCACGCAGCTTGCCAACCAGGAATTCCATCGCATCCTGGGTACCCATAGGCATCAGCACGCGACGAAGCATCCACATTTTGTTGAGGTCCTGACGGTCAACCAGCAGCTCTTCCTTGCGCGTCCCAGACTTACCGATATCGATAGCTGGCCATACGCGTTTGTCCGCGAGCTTCCGATCCAGTACGATTTCAGCATTACCGGTGCCCTTGAACTCTTCGAAGATGACTTCATCCATTCGGCTACCAGTATCGATCAGCGCCGTTGCAATGATGGATAGGCTGCCGCCTTCTTCGACGTTTCGAGCGGCACCAAAGAACCGCTTTGGGCGTTGCAAGGCGTTCGCATCAACACCACCTGTCAGCACCTTGCCGGAGGATGGCACGACCGTGTTGTACGCACGGGCAAGACGGGTGATGGAGTCTAGCAGGATAACAACATCGTGCTTGTGTTCGACCAAGCGTTTGGCCTTTTCGATTACCATTTCAACGACCTGCACATGGCGTGACGCTGGTTCGTCAAAGGTTGAAGAAATAACCTCACCACGGACGGAGCGCTGCATATCTGTAACTTCTTCTGGGCGCTCATCAATTAGCAGCACCAGAAGCTTCACTTCCGGGTTGTTGGTTGCAATCGCATGGGCAATAGACTGCAACATAACCGTTTTACCGGTTCTTGGCTGGGCGACGACGAGCGCACGCTGGCCTTTGCCGATAGGCGATACAAGGTCAATCACACGGGTGGTCAGGTCTTTCGAAGTCGGATCATCAACCTCAAGCTTCAGGCGTTCCTCCGGATAAAGCGGCGTTAAATTGTCAAAGTTGACGCGCTGGCGAACTTTTTCCGGCACCTCATAATTCACATGGTTCATTTTGACCAGTGCGAAATAGCGCTCACCATTCTTCGGCGCCCGGATTTCACCGCCGACCGTATCCCCTGTACGCAGGCTGAACCGTCGGATTTGCGCGGGTGCTAGATAGATATCATCTGGCCCAGGCAAATAGTTTGAATCCGGGGATCGTAGAAACCCGAAGCCATCCGGCATCAGTTCAAGCACACCATCGCCAGTAATGACAACGTCTTGGTCCGCCCATTCTTTTAGAATGGTGAACATCAGGTCTTGCTTGCGGAGTGAACTCGCGTTTTCAATCTCAAGCTCTTCAGCGATCTCTAAGAGAGCAGCCGGCGTTTTCTGCTTGAGTTCTTGCAGGTTCATCGACTGGGGAGCGTTATCCAGCACGATCAAATTCCATGTTTTGTGGCGTTAAGGTCGAGATTAGCAAAGGCTGGCTTGTCTGGTTTCTGTTCAGCGTGCCGTCAGGCGGCGAATAGAACTAATCTGCAGCAGAAGGCGGGACCCAAAAGGGGAGATTGCCGCAGGAAGGCTGGATTTTTGCGGCGTTTGGAGGCATTTGTCAAGAAGATTACTGTGCACCTTTCAGATCAAAATGGCCGAACGATCACCATGATCACGATGATGATCATCGCCAATGTCGGAACCTCATTTACGACACGAAAATATCGGCTGGATCGCATATTCTCATCCGCTGCGAAATCCTTTCTCCAAAGCCCCATTAAATGGTGGATGTGGCTAAGCCCTAGCACCAGAGAAAGCTTTACCCAGATCCATCCGCTCCACCAATCGACCACACCTGGTGTCGCCAATAACAGGCCACCAAAGAAGAACGACGCGATCATTGCCGGGTTCATAATCGCCCGCAGCAATCGTCGTTCCATGATCTTGAAACGCTCAGATTCTGAAGACCCAACAGCAACTTCAGTATGATAAACGAAAAGACGTGGCAGGTAGAGCAATCCCGCCATCCAGGCGATGATTGAGATCACATGAAGCGCCTTCGTCCAGAGATATATGTCTGCCAGAAATTCCAGCATAATCAGCCCCTAACCGTCTCAATCAGGCGTTCGACATGAGCAATAGGCGTATCTGGCGTGATACCATGGCCCAGGTTGAAGATATGCCGGTGCCCATCTGTAGCAGCCAGGATACGGCGAAGCTCGCGGTCCAAAATATCGCCGCCTTTCACAAGCGCCGTTGGGTCAAGATTACCTTGCGGCACGGCACCCGCATTGGCCACACGGGCCATCTGGTCGGCTGGCAGGCTTTGGCCGCAGGATACCGCGTCAATCGATTTAGTGACGGCATAAGCTTCAAGGTACGAATCCGCTCCCCTTGGGAAGACAATTACATATGCGTCTGGCCGTGCCGCTTTAACTGCACCAGCAATCCGCTGTATTGGCGCTAAACTCCACTGTTCGATCCCATACGCCGGAAGCGCACCCGCCCAGCTGTCAAAAATCTGGACAATTTGGGCACCAGCGTCGATCTGGCGAATCAAATGATCAATAATAACGATTTCGAGCATGCTGATCAGCGCCATGAATGCATCTGGTTCATTGACAGCAAATTTCCTGGCCGTCGCATAATCCCGGCTGCCAGAGCCTTCAACCATATACGCGGCCAGCGTCCATGGGGCGCCGGAAAACCCAATCAACGCCGTTTCATCTGGCAGAGCCGCACGGGTTTGGCGAAGGGCTGTGTAGACAGGCTGCAAGTGTTCCTCGACAGCGTTTGGTGTCAGCGCATGAATATCCCCTGGAGATTTGATTGTTTCTAATACAGGGCCGGTCCCGGGGATAAACTTAACATTCACGCCAAGCCCATCTGGAATAACCAAAATATCGGAAAATATTATCGCAGCATCAAACCCAAAGCGCCGGATAGGCTGCAAGGTTGCTTGCACTGCCATATCCGGGGTGTAGCAGAAATTCAAGAAATCACGGGCTGCTTCCCGCAACTCCAGATATTCCGGTAAGTACCGACCCGCTTGGCGCATCAGCCAGATAGGTCGGCGTTGGGTGAGTTGGCCAGCGAGGACATCGCAAATCAGCATGGGGGGAATATCTGCCTTAAAACTAGGATCGCAAGAATGACAAGGATGATACCTTTTCCACCAAGCCTATAAACCCTTCCTTAACTAAAGATTCTAATTTGAATCTTGATAGTGAAGACTATTGGGGGGGTGAGTCCCGTGGAAAACCTTGTCTCATTTGAATCTAGGGCTTGATATACACAGCTTTAATCCGTGGTCCTAGATCACGCATTCTGTGTGGAATATCTCTCTTAATCGACCGCTATCCTATTCTGATGGTAATGTGAATTACCGGGATAAGCATGAAACGGTGCTACTAATCCCCAGCCTATTAAAACCGCTATCAACATGTGAGAAACTCTGCAGCTGAATCGGCCCATTTGGGATGCTTATCCCCATGCATCTGCTAAAATGAAAGTTGTGATCATTCTATGCCTGTGTTTTCCAGCTGTTATACAAGCCATTCACACCGGATTTTGGACCTGATTGATGCCGAATAAGCAAGTCCACCTCCATTTGGTCTCCGATTCGACTGGTGATACGGTTCGCAGCGTGGCCCGTGCATCGCTTGCGCAGTTTCAGCAGGCAGAGGTAACAGAACACTTTTGGACACTGGTACGCAGCCCAGCTCAAATCGACCGCGTCATTGAAGGCATTGCAGACAAACCAGGTGTCGTCTTTATGACGATGCTGGATGATAGCATGCGCAGCCAATTGCTCAGCGCCTGTCGGTCTATGAGCATGCCTGCAGTGTCATTGTTAGATGGAGCTATTTCAGCACTTGGGTCTGTGTTGGGTGAGCAGTCGCAAAATCAACCTGGGCTTCAGCATGCAATGGATGAGGCCTATTTCAACCGAATTTCTGCGATGAACTACGCCATGGCTCATGATGATGGCCAATCGCTTTGGTCTTTGAATGAAGCTGATGTGATTTTGTGCGGGGTTTCACGCACGTCGAAGACGCCGACTTGCGTGTATTTGGCAAACCGTGGACTCAAGGCAGCGAATGTGCCGTTTGTTCCCACCTCGCCACCACCCCAGGAATTGTTGGACGCAAAGAATACGTTTGTTGTGGGGCTAACGGCAGATCCGGGCCGCCTCGTTCAAATTCGTCGACACCGCCTTATGCATTTACACGGGGAAGATACAGAAACGGATTATGTCGACACCGACCAAGTCCGCCAGGAAGTGATCGAAGCAAGGCGATACTTTCTAGCCCGAAACTGGCCGGTCATAGATGTCTCACGTCGTTCGATTGAAGAAACGGCTGCAACGATTATCCAATTGTATGAGCGTCATCAGGAGGCTCCACATGCGAACCCATAAGTCGCTCGTTATAGCCACCGCCAGTCGTTCGCGGCGGCAACTGCTGGAAAATGCCGGAGTTACATTTGAAGCACTTGCAACGAACGTTGATGAAGACGCGATAAAAGCAACGGCTTTGGCAAAAGGCCTATCCGTTGAAGCCACAGCGCTTGCACTCGCAGAGGCGAAAGCGCGGGCTGCGCAAAAAATGCATCCAAATAGTCTAATCATAGGTGCTGATCAAATGCTGGCTTTAGGGTCTGAACGATTTGACAAACCCACTAGTATGTCTGCTACGCGTAGCCAACTGCAAACCTTTCGGGGCAAGCGCCATACCTTGCATTCTGCGGTCGTATTGCTTGGCTCGGAAGGAAAAATTTGGAGCCATGTAGAACCTGCACATATTGATATGCGTGATTTCTCCGACACATTCCTCGATGGCTATTTGGCTGAGGTAGGTGAGGACGCTATGCGATCCGTTGGCGGATATTTTATGGAAGGCATTGGTGTACAGCTTTTTGATCGGGTCGATGGCGACTTCTTTACGGTACTTGGTCTCCCGTTAACGCCGCTGCTGGGCGCTTTGCGGGAAGCTGGGGTACTTGACCGATGACCGTTACCGGCGAAGCAAAACTCGCGGGCGTTATGGGTTGGCCAATCAGACACTCTCGTTCGCCGTTGATTCATGGTCATTGGTTGGAACGGTATAATATTGACGGGGCATACATTCCATTTGCTGTAAAACCAGAAAATGTTGTTGCAGCATTCCGTGCTCTCCCGAAGCTAGGGTTTTCTGGAACGAATGTAACGCTACCCCACAAACTGACTGCCTTTCAAATTGTTGATGTTCGTGATGCAGCAGCAGAAGCCATCGGTGCCGTGAATACAGTCGTTGTACGGCCTGATGGGTCACTGCATGGCACGAATACAGACGCGCCAGGGCTTTTAGCGCATTTGCGAGCATCAGCACCGGGCTGGGACGCGGCTGCAGCACCGGTAATGGTCCTTGGTGCGGGTGGATCGACTCGTGCAGCAATCTTTGCCCTGCTAGGGGCAGGCGTTCCCGAAGTCCGCCTGAGCAATCGCACGCGCGCTAAGGCAGAAGCGTTAGCGGATGCGTTTGGGCATAAGGTCAAAATTATTGACTGGTTTGAACGATCTAACGCGCTCGCTAGCTGCGGGCTTCTGGTGAACACTACCAGCCTTGGCATGACGGGCCAACCAGCTCTAGATATTGTACTGGAGGACCTTCCTGGCGGCGCAGTTGTGTATGATATCGTATACAGCCCGCTGGAAACGCCTCTATTAGCGACAGCTCGGGCACGGGGCAATCAGGGTATTGATGGATTGGGTATGCTGCTGCACCAGGCCACGTCAGGGTTCGAAGCATGGTTCGGTGTAAAACCCGTCGTTGATGAAAAGCTTAGGGACGTTATTTTGGCGAATCTTACATGAAGTATGGACGATTTATCATTGGCCTCACTGGTTCTATCGGCATGGGCAAAAGCGAGGCCGCGCGGATGCTTCGCCAGGCTGGTATCCCGGTGATCGATGCTGATGCCGAAGTCCATAAGCTGTTGGCCAAGGGCGGCCGTGCAGTTGCGCCTATTAAGGCTGCATTTCCGGGTGTTGTGAAAGATGGTGCGGTAGATCGGCCATCCCTTGGTGCGCGTGTTTTTGGTGATGACGTAGCGCTCAAGCAATTGGAGTGCATCATCCATCCTATGCTGGAACGTGGAGAGCGCGCGTTTATGGCGCGGGCCGCGCGGAACCGTCAGCCGGTCGTCGGACGCGATGTGCCGTTATTGTTTGAAACGGGTGGCGAGAAGCGATGTGACATGGTGCTTGTTGTCAGCGCGCCAAAGCATATTCAAACGCATCGTGTGCTTTCCAGGCCTAGGGTCACGCTGGAGCGTTTAGAGAAAATCCGCGCGAAGCAGACGCCAGATGCCATTAAACGTCGCCGCGCAGACCATATTCTACCAAGCGGCTTAGGCAAGCGCGTAACCCGCGAAGCGCTAGCGAAGGCATTGCGGATTGCTCGTCGCAAGACCGTTAAACGATACGCCAGAACGTAAAGGATCAGATTAGATGCGCGAAATCGTGCTTGATACCGAAACTACGGGATTTGATCCTGAAACTGGTGATCGTGTTGTAGAAATTGGCTGCGTCGAGCTTAATTTTCATGTGCCCACGGGCAATGAATACCACTGCTATGTCAACCCCGAGCGGGACATGCCGGAAGGGGCGTTCGGTGTGCACGGCCTTTCAGAAGAATTCCTCTCGGACAAGCCTGTCTTCGCGGATATTGCCGATGATTTTCTGGAGTTCATTGGTGATGATGCAGCGCTCGTTATTCATAACGCTGGATTTGATTCAAAGTTCTTGAATGCTGAGCTTAAATGGCTGAACCATCCGCCTATACCTGAAGTGCGCTTGATCGATACGCTGGAAATCGCTCGCCGTCGCTTTCCAGGTGGAGCCAACAGCCTGGATGCCCTTTGCCGCCGTTTTGATGTAGACCTGAGCGTTCGGGATAAACACGGCGCGCTGGTTGATTGTCAGCTCTTGGCTGCGGTCTATTTGGAGCTTATCGGAGGGCGTCAACCGGGTCTATCTCTTGTCGCTGATGCTCATGATAGTTCCAAATCGCAAAACCGGTCTGATCCTGGCCAGATGGCTCAGTTCAAGCGTGAATTTCGGCCGGCGCGGCCCCACTTAGCAACTGAAGCTGAAAAAGCAGCCCATGCCGTATTGGTCGACGGTCTAAAAGAGCCGCTCTGGCGCGCTTAGGGCTCGGCGGTTAACCCGGTTATCCTTGGTAGAAGCCCGGTGAACTTCAGTGGCCCGTCTGTCACCAACAGGCAGATGCATACATCGCCCGGACCAGCGGCGGGCATATGGGTCACGTCAGTATCCGCCTGCTGCATATCACCCGGGCCATAGACGGCATCTCCGTCCACGATTCTACCTTGCAGCACCAGAATAATTTCCCGACCGCTATGGGTGTGTTCGGGCACGGCTGCACCGGGTGGAATTGTCAGCAGGCGGGCAGAGGTATAGCCATCTATCGTTGGCAGAATGCAGTGTTGCACTTTTCCGCCAATGAACCGCCATTTGATCTCATCAATATCGTCGCCAACATATTCGGCCAACGGGGCAGGTAGAATAGCGTTCGGATTAGCAGGCTTAAGCGAACTGGCTGTTGCTGCCGTCCGTCTTAAATAGTGGCCAGGGCATAATCCAGCGCGGAGTCTGTCATCGGGACTGGTGGTAGGGTTTCCATCGCATAACCGCCAGAAGCATCCAGCGCAATGGCCTCGGGTCTATAGTCCAGGTACATCGCCAGATGCGATGCCATAGCCAAGCTCTAGCCTTAAGCCAGAGCGCCTGCGCCGTAGTCAGTTAGTAGGTCGTCGTTTGGGTGCCTGATCAGGCCCATAAAAAAACCTCTCTCAGCAAAGGTTGGAGCAGTATCGGTCGTATTTTCAAGAAGAGCCATTAGGCGGCTAAATATGTCAGCCATGCGGGCGCATCAACATGATGGATAAACTTCTGGCGCATTATTTTCAGGCGCTTTTACAGCTTCCGCTCGCGTAAGCGCAGCTGCGAAGAATCCATCGCAGCCATGTTGGGCTGGCGTGAGCTTCAGATATGGGCCGGTGAGGGGGGCGTGGAAGCGCGCGGGTTTATCAAGGCGGAAGTCTGAGTGGCTGCTCAAGAACGCGTCGATCTGGGCCTCGTTCTCCTCCGGCAGCATGGAGCATGTCGCGTAAACGAGGCGGCCGCCTGGCCGGACAAGGCGTGCCGCCCGTTCCAGGATCACAGCCTGCAGGGCAATGAGTTCTGCGAGCGGTGGGCTTTTCCGGCTCCAGCGAGCGTCAGGGTTGCGCCGCCATGCGCCAACGCCGGTGCAGGGCGCGTCAACAAGTACACGATCAAACCGGCGCTTCCGGCGTTTCAGCCAGGTATCAGCACCGGTTGAAATCTCCCGCCGCTGCACATTATCGACGCCTGCTTTGGCAAACCGGGGCGCTGACCGTTCCAACCGTCTGCCATCACTATCAAGCGCGTAGAGGCGGCCCTTGTTCTGCATATCTGCGGCGAGTGCCAAGGTTTTTCCACCAGCCCCAGCACAGAAATCAACCACGTTTTCGCCAGGTTGTGCATCGACCATCATGGCGACGAGTTGGGAGCCTTCGTCTTGTGGATCAACGGCGCCATCCAGCAATCCAGGCAATCTCCCGAGCGCCACACGGTCCATCAAGCGGATGCCGTGGGGTGAATAGGGCATGCCGCGCGCTTCGAACCCGGCGCCGCGAATATCGGCCAACGCTCTCTCATGCGTGGTCTTCAGGGTGTTGACCCTAAGATCAAGCGGAGCGGGTTCTCGTAAAGCTGCCAGCTCATCAGCTGCATAGTCACCGAAGGCTGTGTTGAATCCAGGCCACGCCCAGTCTGGGCATTCAAGCTCCGCCTGAAGCGGCATGCCCGCACCGACAAGTGGAGGCCTCCCAAGCGCACCCAGCCAGCCAAGCTCGTCCGTCGTCAGCGGTGGGGGGCCGTATTGGGCGTCAGCGGTCATGGCGCTCAGGTCGTACATGGATGCGCCGCCGGTCAGAGCGGCATCTGCCAGAATGCGCGCACGCGGGCTGGGTTCGGCGCCCGCAGCCCTTAAGCGCCAATCTAGACGGCCTTGGCGGCGAACTGCACCGAAAACGTGCTCCCCCAAAGCTGCTCGGTCCTTGGAACCGATATAGCGGCGCGCGCGGACATAGCGCTGTAAAATCAGGTCAAGCGGCCCTGGATTGCTGGCCTGCTCGTCCAGAATTTCGATAGCTGCGGCGATTATGGCACCTTGCTGCATTAGTGGGCCCGATCTTTGCGGCGAAGGGTGACATAAAACGCGCCTGCGCCCCCGTGGCGCTGGTCTGCTTGGGCATGGCCCGCGACAAGGTCCGGCATGCGGGCGAGCCATTGCGGCGTCTCCCGCTTTAGCACACCTTTGCCGCCGCCTGTTGTATCAAGTCCACGCCCGGTAATTACAAGCACCGCCCGCCGGCCCATCTGTTGGCTGGCGCGCAGGAAACGGCGGAGGTTAAGCTCTGCCTCTCTGGCGGTCATCCCATGTAAGTCGAGCCGCCCTTCGATGGGTAAGCGGCCACGTTTTAAACGTGTGAGCTGTGCGCGGTCTAAGTGTTTTTCTGGCGCAGGTTTCAAGCTGGGTGCCATATAATCCGTTTCTAACTGTCGGGCCGCCGTTGCCGCTAAATGCTGGCGAACAGCTGCGGGGTTTGGAGCGGGACGAGCTAGATACTGAGCCTGGGCGCGATTTTGAAGCGGCTTGGCACCTGATGTGGCCTGTCGCCATACATCCGCTTCGTCTTTGGAGACACTGCGTCTGGGCTTTTGGCGTTTCATCTTACCGGCTCATTCTCTGCGCGCGGCAAGTGTTGTCGGGAGAAGGCCAACCAGTCCCCATCGGGGGCGCGGACTTCGCTCGACGGGTCGCCGACCATACGGATCGTCAGGCCACCACCAGCCCAGAGCTCTTCAAACCCCTGCCTGCCGGAAAGCGCGTAAGCGATCGTGCGTTTTCGCAGCCTGGACATGACAGCGAAACTGATGGTCGTCATCATCAAAACCGCCATACTCGTAGAGATCGCCAAAAACCCGATCCACCCAGCGATCCTGTAACCCACAATCGACAGGCAGATAAACGCCACCCAAGGCAGCAGATTATCGCTGCGCTTGAACACAGGACTGCGCGGATGGTTCAGAACCTTTAGCTGGGCACCGATATCCACCTTGGAATCCTGGTTCGCCAGCCATATCCGCTCATAGAGCGCTTGCGCCTCGGCTGTTTGGGGTCTGTCTTCGGTCATAAGTCAGACTACTCAATCGGAATGCCAGAAACATGCTGCTGAAAAGCTGGGCGTTCGCACATCCGATCATACCAGGCACGGACATTCGGCAATTTCGGGCGCTCGAAGTCCAGATTGAAAAAGCGATGAACATTGGGGCCAAGCGGGATATCAGCGATGGAAAGCGTATCGCCACCAGGCCAATTCTGGCTTTTCAGCCGATTCTCTAGCATTGCCATGGCGTTGCAACTGGCACCAACGGCGGCTTTGATGGTGTCGTGGTTCCGATCTTCAGGTGCTGTGCGCACGAGGCCCCAAAAAACTGGGGTGAAGGCTGGGTTTAGGGTGGTCTGTTGCCAGTCCATCCAGCGGTCAAGATCAGCGCGGTGCGCTAGGTTTGACGGCCAAAGCGCTTCTCCGCCGTGCTTGGCGGCTAGATACCGGACAATTGCATTTGATTCCCAGAGGGTGAGTTCTCCGTCTTGGATTGTTGGCACGCGGCCATTCGGGTTCATGGCTCGGTATTCCGGTGTGTCGACCACCCCGTAAGCCATCCCAGCATCAACCCGGTCAAAGTCCAAACCGAGTTCGCTTAGCATCCAGAGAACCTTCATCACATTGCTGGACGTAATCCGTCCGTAAACTTTGAGCATCTGCTGGTCCTTCTGAGAGTGAAAATTTTAGCGCCGCTTGGGTGCCAGAAGATAATAACGACCTTGGGCCGCCATGCGACCCGCTTTTTCTCCTGCCGCGTCGCCCGTACCCCAAAACAAGTCACCCCGGATGGGGCCTTTTATGGCCCCGCCTGTATCTTCAGCCACCACTAGGCGACGAATTGGGGGTTGATCTGGCTCTGGGTGTGGGACGTCGATATAAACCAGTCCGCCCAGCGGCGCATATTTCGGGTCTATCGCAAGGCTGCGACCAGCGGCCAGTGGAACGCCTGCAGCACCAATCGGTCCCCGGCCCTTCACCTCGCGGAAAAACACGACGGACGGGTTCAGGTTCATGACACCCTGGGCCTGGCCTGGGTTGGATGCAAGCCAGGACCGGATCGCCTGCATGGACATATCCTGCCGCTGGATGGCACCTGATGCTATCAAATCCCGGCCAATGGCACGGTAGGGCCTACCGTTTTTGCCAGCATAACCGATCCTCATGCGAGACCCATCAGGCAGTTTGACGACGCCAGAGCCTTGGATTTCCATGAAGAACCCAGCAACGGGCTCCGCAAGCCATACAAGCTCCAGGCCCTGGCCTTGAAGTGCACCACGGGCAACTGCTGCGCGCGCATGATAGGGAACAAACCGGCCCTTCTCGATTCGGCCTAGCACGGTTTTGCCCTTGAGGTCGGCGTTAAAGGCACCCAGCTCCGCACTGACGATATCAGCGGGTTTGCGATAAAGCGGCGTTTGGTATGGGCCACCACGGCTGCGGGATCCAGCAACTTCAGGCTCATAATAGCCGGTGAATAGCCCTGTCGATGTGGCGGTACCCATCTGATACGGTTGAAACCAAGCCTCGACGAAAGTTTTTGGGTCTGTGTTGGGGGCAGCCTTGGCGGCGGCGCATGCAGTGGCCCAATCAGCATTTCGCCCAAGTGTGGGCCAGGTTTTGGATGCGGGGTCGTCCACGTTTTTCCACCCGAAGCGTTTACAAACGCCTCGAAACTGCTGCAACGCGACGGTGGGATTATCTGCAGTCCAGCCCGGTAACGCCGAAAAAGCAATTGGCCGGAGCTCCGGCGGTGGCTCGATGTGCGCTTTAGTCGGCTCCTCGGTGCTTGAGTGGGGCGGAGGTTTTGCTGCGTCAGAACATGCTGCAAGCGCCAAAGCGGCTGCGGCGAAAATAATGAAGGGACCCATGGCCACTCGCTCCGGCGCGGGCTAGATTACTCTCCCGGTTGGGTTTCGATCAGCAGCCAGTTCGGGTCATCCGAATGCATATCCCGCTCGTAAGTCCAGAGATCGACGATTGTCTCAACTTGGTTTGGCGCGCCATCGATCGGTTGGTCGTCCACATTGCGCAACACGTTGGTTTGTTCAGACTTCAAGCGGACGGTGACGCGCGCAACCGAGCCTTCGACATCGACATCATCAATCCCGGCGGTCTGGATGGCGATGACTGTGGCGTCTAAGGTTTCGCGACGAGATTCACGGTCGGTGATCGCGGCTTCCATTGGCTCATACACATCGTCATGGGCAAGGCTGCGCAGGGTGTCCCGATCACCGCTGGCATATGCCGACAGAATCATGGCGAAAGCTTCACGAGCGCCGCCAAGAAATTCGTCTGCGTTAAAGTTAGGGTCAAGCCCATGCAGTTTCGCTGCAGGACCAAAAGGCGGAGCAGCGTCCATGCTCGGACGTTGAACGCCAGGCAGGGGCGTTACGTTATCTGCCGCTGAATCGTTGGTTGGCGCAGGGTCATCCGGCTTAGGGCGCGTGCCAACATAGCGGTCTGCATCCTTGTAGCGCGGGCGTTCCTCGCCGTGGCGTTTGCCCAGCACACTGCGCAGTCGTAAGATCAGAAAACCTGCAACAACAGCCAATATAATGACTTCGATCAGGGCGCTATCGCTCCCCATGAACAGTCTTCCCTTCGCACCCGCACCAACACCACATTTGGGGCTGGAGTTTTGCACTAGCCTTTAATCTTAGGCTCGCGCTCTATATGTTACATGTAGGTCGTAAAGAGAGGTTAGCGACCATTTGTTCCGGACTTGCGCACAATGACGTGCAGGTCGGATATCGCCACCATAGCGCCGGGACGCCGCAAAGCAAGCATGGGTTGGATACTGTTTTTTTTGTTCGTGGCGATGCCAATCGCTGAAATCGCTGTCCTGATCCAGGTCGGCGGGACAATTGGCACGTGGCCGACGATTGGCATCGTGATTTTGACCGCCGTCTCAGGCGCATTCCTAGCCAAGATGGAAGGCCGGGCTACGTTACAAAGGCTGGCCCAGGCTGTGCAATCTGGCCAAGCGCCAATTGTGCCGGTGTTGGATGCCGCTGCCGTATTCACCGGTGGCCTACTGCTTCTAACGCCAGGATTCATCACGGATATGCTAGGGCTTTCGCTTCTGTTCGGCCCAACGCGTCTGCTATGGGGTAAGTCGATAGCGGGCATGTCGCGCCGCCATCTGAACAATCGTGGCCAGAACGCGCCGGACGATGGCGTGATTGACGGGGTGTTCGTGGAGGTGAATCCAAATGACCCGGGCAACGTCCCAACGCCGTCTCAGTCGCCACTTGATTCGCCGCCATATAATTTATCGCCTAACAAATCGCCACCAAATAATTTGCCGCCGGGTCGCCCTGGCCCGAGTTCTCGGTATGAGCGCGGCGAATGATTCTGTTGCGGCATGGCCAAACGGTCTTCAATCTGCATTTCAGCAAGACGCGCATTGACCCGGGTGTGCCAGACCCTTCGTTAACGCCGCTTGGCGAAGCACAAGCGCATGAGGCGGCTGTGCGTCTGCAAGGCATGCCAATCCACCGGATTGTCGCTAGTCCTTATGCACGCGCGATCCAAACGGCGCTTATTGTCGCCGAGCCGTTTGAGCTGTCCGTAGAGATCGAGCCGGATATCCGCGAACGTGCTGGCTATTCCTGCGACATTGGCTCTGAGCCTACGGATTTGTCGGACCGCTGGCCTGAGCTAGATTTTTCTCATATCGAGGACCGCTGGTGGGCGTACCCTGGAGATCCCGCGCTGGACGGTCTTGATGAGCCTGAAGAAGTACTGGACGCCCGTGTTCATGCATTCCGTGCCCGTGTCGCTAGCCGTGATGATTGGGCAGAGACATTGGTTGTGTGCCATTGGGGGCCAATCCGCTCGCTGGTGGGATACCGGGTTGAAAACGGGATGTTCGTTCAGCACGACCCTCATGCGCCCGTAGCAGACGCGACTGCCGCTAAGCCGCGCTAACGGTTGTTTCCATCGGAGTTTCTATGCTAACCGGGCGTTCACTTTAAGTGTGCGGTATTAGACCGAACATATTTTTAATTCGTTGATTCAATTAGGAGACAGCCCGATGGCTGAAGAAAACGGCGGGACTCAAGCCGTCGAGCAGGTTCCGCCCCTCACATTGACTGCGCAGTATGTCAAAGACTTATCCTTTGAAAATCCGGATGCGCCGCAAGCGTTGGGTGATTTGAATCCGCCGCCTGCCATCAAGGTTGATGTGGATGTTGAAGCGAAGTCGCTTGGCGGTCAATATTATGAAGCTGTGTTGCATGTACGGGCCACGGCAGAGCGCGACGACAAGACGTTCTTCGTCGTCGAAGTCAGCTATGGCGGCGTGTGCGCCGTTGCCGAAAGCGTACCGCAGGAACATGTGCAGCCACTGGTAATGATCGAAGGCCCACGTCTGATATTCCCGTTCGCCCGCGCCGTTGTTTCAGACGCTGTGCGCGATGGCGGGTTCCCACCGCTGCTGATCAACCCGATCGATTTCGCAGCACTATTCCAGCAGATGCAGGCGACAGCGAAGGCCGAGCCTGAAGGCGAAGCGTAAGCAATTACTGTCTCCGGCGGCCTGGCAGCATCAAGAGGAGGCCAAGGCCGGTGAGGAAGGGCCATGCTGGCCATAACAGGAATGTCTGAATTGCAGGGTCCCAGAGCCAGGCGGTAACATAGCGCTGGATAACAGCTTGCAGCGTGTTCAGCGATTCCGGGAATAGTCGGAACGCAATTTCGCCGAAGACGATCAAACTCCAGTCACCATATTTAAAATAGCCAAGTGCTTCCCAGGCGATCACCGCTAAGGCTAGGGCCAGGAATAAAAGGCCGATAAAGCGGCGCATCAGTAAAGCTTTCCATAAACGCCATTTACCGGACTATATCACAGCTCTTCCTGCAGCGCCTTCGCTATGGCTTGAAGTGGCGCTCCCGCCTCATCGCCTTGAACTGCAATGGCTGCTAGAAAATCTGTTCGCATGGCTGGTGCCCAAAACTGCTTGAGGTGCGATGCAGCTGCTACTGGCGCAGCATCACCCTGGTGGCGGAAAAATTGATGAATTTCCTCCGCCATTCGCAAAAGCTTCGCTTCCTCGGTGGTAATTTTTTGCCCGTTCATCCTGGCGCTCCAATGATCCTCTGGGCGTGGGCATAAACGTCGAACCCCTCGCCGCGTAAGGCCGCGGCCAGGGTGACGCCTGCTGCTTCTGCGGCGCGGACGGCGAGTTCGGTGGGTGAGGAGGCGGCGGCGATAACCGGCGCCCCAGCCCGCGCTGATTTCAGCACCATTTCAACCGAACACCGGCTGGTGAGGCAGATTGCACCGCTGGTGATATCCTGGCGGTTGCGGATCAACGCGCCGATCAGCTTGTCCAGCGCGTTATGGCGGCCAATGTCTTCCCGCACCGCGACGAGAGCGCCAGTGCGGTCAATCCATCCAGCGGCGTGAACGGCGCGGGTCTGTGCGTTCAGGCGCTGTGCTTCTGGCAAGTTGGCAATCGCTTGGAGCAGGATTTTGGGCGCATACTGACTGGTATTTTCTGTTATGACAGGTGCGGAGGCGAGTAGGGCATCCAGGTGTTCCAGGCCGCAAAGGCTACAGCTGGTGCGGGCTACGAAGGCGCGGCGGCGATCCTGCATGGCGTCTGCGCGCGCCATGGGAATGGTGAGCCGGGCTTCGTGTCCCTCGTCGACCGCGTGGATGGAGAGCGCTGAAACATCCGCTGGATCATCAACTATGCCTTCGGTCAGTGCGAAGCCGTAGGCGAGGTCCTCTAGGTCGGCAGGGGTTGCTAAGACGGCTGCGAAAGCCTGGTTGTTACAAGTGAGGGCGAGCGGTGTTTCTTCTGGAATCTGGCGCTCAACATGGGTCCATTGACCGGCCTCATAGCGTATCGCTTGGCGGGCGCTGGCTGGTTTCACGGGGTGCGTCTCATTCTGCAGGGTCCGCAATGCGCCGCGTTTCAGAGGACATCACCGCATAGTTCCGTTGCCAAGCGGAGGCCTGGTTGGTTTTGCGCACCTCAACGGCTGTCACCTTATATTCCGGGCAATTGGTTGCCCAATCAGAATTGTCGGTGGTGACGACATTTGCTTGCCCCGCAGCGTGGTGGAAGGTGGTGTAGACAACGCCTGGCTGCATTCTGTCAGAAAGTCTTGCCGTCAGCGTGGTTTCACCCGTCCGGCTTGTCAGGCTGACCAAATCTCCATCGTTCAGTCCGCGCTGCTCAGCATCATGGGGGTGCACTTCCAGCACATCTTCGTCGTGCCAAGCAATATTGGGCGTGCGCGCCGTTTGCACACCCACATTATACTGGCTGAGAATCCGCCCTGTGGTCAGCAGCAGTGGGAATTTGCGGGTGGAGCGTTCGCTCGTGGCGAAGAACTCCGTAATAATGAAGAGGCCTTTTCCGCGCGAAAAGCCGTCCTCGTGCATGATCTCCGTGCCCTGGGGTTTCGCATCATTGCAGGGCCACTGGATGCTGCCCTGGGCCTCAAGCGTGTTGTAATTCACGCCTGTGAATGTTGGCGTCGTCAGCGATATTTCCGACATGATTTCAGATGGGTGGCTGTAATTCATGGGGTAGCCCAGCGCTTGCGCCAAGCCTTGCGTGATTTCCCAATCGGCCAATCCGCCGGCCGGCGGTACGGCTTTCCGTACGCGGTTGATGCGGCGCTCTGCATTGGTGAACGTGCCGTCTTTCTCCAGGAAGGTGGAGCCCGGCAGGAACACATGGGCGAAATGGGCCGTTTCGTTCAAGAATAGGTCCTGGACGATCAGGCAATCCATGGCTTTCAGGCCCGCCACCACATGGGAGGTATTTGGGTCCGACTGGGCGATATCCTCGCCCTGGATGTAGAGCGCCTTGAATTTGCCGGATACGGCGCCGTCCAGCATGTTCGGGATTCGAAGGCCCGGTTCATTGCCTAGTTCTACGCCCCAAAGGTCTTCGTACAGCTTCCGCGCCGCATCGTCTGACACATGGCGATAGCCTGGGAATTCATGGGGGAAGGAGCCCATGTCGCAAGCGCCTTGCACGTTGTTCTGCCCGCGCAACGGGTTCACGCCAACGCCGCGCCGGCCAAGGTTCCCGGTCGCCATGGCAAGGTTCGCCATGCCCATAACCATGGTCGAGCCTTGGCTGTGTTCGGTGACGCCAAGGCCGTAATAGATCGCGCCATTGCCGCCAGTGGCGTATGAGCGCGCGGCCTTGCGGACATCAGCGGCGGGTACCCCTGTATGGGCTTCAGCGGCTTCGGGGCTATTGCTCTCCTCAGCTATGAAATCGGCCCAATGTGCGAAGGATTCCTGGTCGCACCGCTCGGCGACAAAGGCTTCGTCGACGAGGCCTTCTGTTACAATCACATGGGCGATTGCGTTGATAAGCGCCACGTTTGAGCCTGGAAGCAGCGGCAAATGATAGGCTGCCTCAACATGGGCTGAGCGTACCAAATCCGTCTTGCGCGGGTCGGCGACGATTAGTTGCGCGCCTTCCCGTAAACGCCGTTTCATGCGGGATGCGAATACGGGATGGGCGTCCGTCGGGTTGGCGCCGATCACCAGAATAACGTCGGCATCGGCCACTGACTTAAAGTCCTGCGTCCCGGCAGACGTGCCGAACGCCGTTTTGAGGCCATAGCCCGTCGGCGCATGGCAAACGCGGGCGCAGGTATCGACATTATTGGTGCCAAACACGGCGCGGGTCAGCTTTTGCACGAGATAGGTTTCTTCATTGGTGCAGCGGGATGATGTGACGGAGCCGACAGCGTCTGGGCCATGTTCCGCCTTGATCGCCTTGATACGACCTGCCGTGAATTGAAACGCTTCATCCCAGGAAACTTCACGCCATGGATCGGTAATCTTGTCTCGGATCATGGGGGACTTGATGCGGTCTGGATGGTTAATATAGCCCCATGCGAAGCGGCCTTTGACGCAGGAATGGCCCTCGTTCGCACCACCCGCTTTTAAGGGTGTCATGCGCAGCATCTGGTCGCCTTTAAGCTCTGCCTTGAAGGAGCAGCCAACGCCGCAATAGGCACAGGTCGTCACCACGCTGCGATCTGGCAGGCCTTCGGCATCAACAGGCTTTTCGATCAGCGTTGCGGTTGGGCAGGCATCCACGCATGCGCCGCAGGAAACGCATTCGGAGCCGAGGAAATCCATATCCGGCCCACCAGCCGAAATCTTGCTGTCGAACCCGCGCCCCAGGGTCGTTAAGGCGAATGTCCCCTGAACTTCGGCGCAGGCGCGCACACAGCGATTGCAGACAATGCATTTTGCCGGATCAAAGCTGAAATACGGGTTGGATTGGTCCTTCTCCACGACCAGATGAGTGACCCCCTTATACCCATAGCGCACGTCGCGGAGGCCTGTAACAGCGGCCATATCCTGCAATTCGCAGTCATTATTGGCAGCACATGTCAGACAATCCAGTGGATGGTCGGAGATATAAAGCTCCATCACGCCCCGGCGGAGACCGCGGAGGCGGTCTGTATCCGTGGAGACGGTCATGCCGGGCTCAATCGGCGTCGTGCATGAGGATGGCGTGCCCTTGCGGCCGTCGATTTCGACTAAGCAGAGGCGGCATGAGCCCCAGGCATCCAAACGGTCAGTGGCGCAGAGCTTGGGGATTTCTGTTCCGGCCAGCATGGCGGCATGCATGATGGACGCACCCTTGGGCGCGGTCACCTCATGGCCATCGATGACCAGCGTGATGGTTTCTTCCGTCTTCGGAGCGGGCGTGCCGTAGTCGATTTCTTTTACAATGGTCATTGGCTGGCCCCTTTATCGAAATCTTCTTTGAACCATCTCAGCGCGGAGGCCACAGGCGTCGGCGTCAACCCCCCGAGCGCGCAGAGCGATCCATCCCGCATGACCTCCAATAAATCGTTGAGGACGGTGAAGTTGGCGTCAACATTCTCGCCGCTGGTGATTTTATCGACGGTCTCAACGCCGCGCTGGGCGCCAATGCGGCAGGGCGTGCACTTGCCGCAGCTTTCATGGGCGCAGAATGCGAAGGCGAAGCGGGCCTGTGCGGCCAGATCAACCGTGTCGTCAAACACCACAACGCCGCCATGGCCAAGCATTCCGCCCGCCCTGGCAAAGGCCTCATACTCCATCCGCGTATCCAGTAGGCTTTCCGGGAAATAGGCCCCCAACGGCCCGCCGACTTGCACTGCGCGCACTGGCCTGCCGGACCGCGTACCGCCGCCGAAATCCTCAATCAATTGCCGCAATGTCAGCCCAAACGGAACCTCGAACAGCCCGCTATGCTTGATGTTGCCGGCGAGCTGGAACGGCATCGTGCCCCGCGACTGCTTGCGCCCGTAGGAATGAAAGATGCCGTAGCCCTTTGCTAAAATGTCAGGCACTGCCGCCAGCGTCAGCACGTTATTCACGACCGTAGGCTGGCCGAACGCGCCCGTATGGGCCGGCAATGGCGGCTTGGCACGGGCCAACCCGCGTTTGCCTTCCAGGCTTTCCAGCAATGCGGTTTCTTCGCCGCAGATATAGGCGCCGGCTCCCATGCGCAGCTCCACCGTGAACCGGAACCCGTCGGCAGAGTCCCTGTCCAGGAATGGCGCATTGGCGATGGCTGTGGCCAGGGTGTCCGCAGCGTCCGGGTATTCGCTACGGAGGTAGATAAAGCCCTTGCTGGCTCCCACTGCATAGCCCGCGATCATCATGCCTTCGAGCAGTAGGAACGGGTCACCTTCCATTAGCATCCGGTCCGCAAAGGTCCCGCTGTCGCCTTCATCCGCATTGCAGACGATATATTTCTGTTGGGCGGGTGCCTCGGCAACCGTGCGCCATTTGATCCCCGTCGGGAACCCGGCCCCGCCCCGGCCGCGCAGGCCGGACTCGGCGACCGCCTTCAGGACCCATTCCGGTCCCATGGTCTGCGCCGCGTGTAATCCGCCCTCGCCGCCATGGGCGCGATATGCGGCCACGTCCGTCGGGTCGATGGCCCCGACGCGCTTGAACACAATCCGCGTCTGCTTGGCGAATTCCGGAATGTCCGCTAGGGGACCGACGCATTTGGCACCCTCCCCATTCAACACGCCCGCCACGTCTTCCGCCTGCAACGGGCCGTAGACCACGCCATCGATTTCCGCCATCGGCTCCAACCAGTAGAGACCGCGTGACCCGGTGCGGATCACATCCACACCCGCCGCTTCAAACGCCGCCGTGACAGCATCCGCGCCGACGGACTTCGCTCCACTATCTTTCGCGATCAAGACCGTTGTCATGACTTCACCGCGTCGCTGATGGTCTGGGCGTCAACACGGCCGACGAGGAACCCATCAATCATCGCGGCTGGCGAGAGCGCGCAGTTGCCGAAGCAATAGGCGTCTTCAAGCGTGACTGCACCATCGCTGCGTGTTTCGCCGAAGGCGCAGCCAAGCGCCGCCTCAACGTCCTTTACGACTGCCTCAACCCCTGCAGCCTGGCAGGCTTCCGCGCGGCAAAGCTGCACGATCACCCGACCCGGTGGGGTGCTGCGAAAGTCAGAATAAAACCCTGTCACACCAGCAACATCGGCCTGGGACACATTCAGTACATCTGCGACAATCGCCTGGGCTTCTTGAGGCACGTAGCCAAACCGCTGATTGATCCGCACTAGCACTTCCATCAACGGGCCATCCAGCCCGATGCAATTGCGCGCAATTGCGTGGATGATGTCTGGCAGTTCAGCACTTTCAGTCATTGTACTGTGTTATGCGGAATCTGCCGATCCTGCAACTGATTGATCGTTATGCCTTGTTTTGTTTGGGCGCGGGGTTTTCTAAGACTCCAGCGCAAGTTGCAGTTCGGCGCGGGTAGGACTACGGGACTCATCATCAAACGCAGACATGTTGAAATTGATTTTCACGCCCGGCGCGTGCTCATTAATTTCTTGCGCTGTCGGTGGCATAGCACGGTCTGGTTGGTTGATCTCATATGGGATGACTTGGCGGGGGATGATTGAGGATTATGGTAGGCAAAGTGTTTTCGTCGGCGCGCTGGCATTCATGGCGACCGTGTTTGAGGGAATTCCTGGCGGCGAAACAGGCCTTCGCCGCCGGGGCAACGACTGGCAGCGCCATTACGCGGATATCAAGAACCCTGACCCTGTCGACATGAGTGCGGCCTATGAGGGGTTGAATATACGTCCTATTGGGCCTCCTGAAGATGCCACGCCCTTCCAGCGCGCGGCTATCCTCTGGCCATTTGAACTCATCGACGACCCCATGACGTTCCGCTGAAGAAATTGCGAAAATGAAACGTTGTTTCAGTGCTGAACAATCTCGAATGGCGGGCATCGAGTTGGACGTCTATAGAATTCGTCGGATAGAGCCGCGCGCGAACGCCTGCGCTGGTGAACGTATGGCGACTTCCTGGCCCTACGAATCGGCAACCATCCCACTCGGCAGTAAGTGGGATGGCCCAACGCCGGATGATGCGCTGGACCAAGGCTACCTAGGCCCTTTTTGACGCCCTCAGCCCTGGCGAGGCGATGTCCTCGCGCGATGCCGGAGACGCCTATGATGTTTGGAAGTCTGAAATCAGCCATGACAGCGGTCTCTAATGTAGGTACGGTTTTTACCGGATAAGAAAATCTGACGTTATTGAGGGCTAATTCCATGAAGACACGGGCTGCGGTGGCGTTTGAGGCGGGGAAGCCGCTTGAGATTGTTGAGGTTGATCTGGAGGGGCCAAAGGCGGGCGAAGTGCTGGTCGAGATGAAGGCGACCGGGGTTTGCCACACGGATGAATTCACTCTTTCTGGTGCAGACCCTGAGGGTGCTTTTCCGGCGATCTTAGGGCATGAGGGCGCAGGTATTGTGGTTGAGGTGGGGCCAGGCGTATCTACGCTGAAGCCGGGCGACCATGTCATTCCGCTCTACACGCCGGAATGCCGGGCGTGTGAATATTGCCTGAACCCCAAAACTAATCTCTGTCAGGCTGTGCGCACCACACAAGGCCAGGGCGTGATGCCTGACGGCACCAGTCGCTTCTCTTATAAAGGGGAGAAGATCCTGCACTATATGGGCACAAGCACGTTCTCCAACTACAGCGTGCTGCCGGAAATTGCGCTGGCGAAAGTGCGGCCAGACGCGCCGTTCGACAAAATTTGCTATATCGGCTGCGGCGTTACCACCGGCCTTGGCGCTGTTATGTTCACGGCAAAGGTGGAGCCGCTGTCCCGGGCCATCGTATTCGGGCTTGGCGGCATTGGCTTGAATGTGATCCAAGGGCTGAAGATGGTGGGTGCGCGCCAGATCATCGGCGTTGATATTAATGAAAGCAAAGTTCCACTCGCGACCCAGTTCGGCATGACGGACTTTGTAAACCCGCAGAAGCTGGACGTTGATCTCGTCAACCATCTGGTCGACATCACGCAAGGTGGGGCGGATTATACTTTCGAGTGCATTGGGAATGTCGAAGTGATGCGGGCAGCACTTGAATCTTGCCACAAGGGTTGGGGCGAAAGCATCATCATTGGTGTTGCACCTGCGGGCGCTGAGATTTCTACCCGTCCCTTCCAGCTAGTGACAGGTCGTGTTTGGCGCGGGTCTGCGTTCGGCGGCGCGCGCGGACGGACGGATGTGCCAAAGATCGTTGATTTTTATATGGAAGGCAAAGTGTCGATTGATCCGCTGATCACTCACACCATGCCCCTGGAAGATATCAACAAAGCGTTCGATCTGATGCATTCTGGTGAAAGCATCCGGAGTGTCGTCGTCTACTGAACGAGTTCTACTGATCATGGGCTATCGATTAAGGTTAACGGCTTGCGGGCGAAACTCGCGCGCATTTTAGGGACAATTGCGGCGAAGCATTTAGGCCTTTTGTAAGGCGTTCTGGGCTTATTCAGCTTTGGATAGCGCTGGATTTTCCCGCAATAACCACATGCCTGAATAATCACTTGCCGTTTGCAGCTCTGTCCGCAGGATTGCTGCTGCTTATTAGTATAGCTGCGACAAAGCCAGCCCATGCCTCTGGCGGCCCACGCTTCACGCTCATGGATGGTGAGGCGAAAGAGAATGCGGGTTCTGTCACTGCCATCGCCCGTCTGGACCGCCCGGCGCGGTGGCCTGTCATAGCCTCATTGCGCATTTCTGGCGGGGACGCGCAGGCTGGCGTTGATTATTTGGCACCGGCGCCAAACCTGGTGCTGATGCCAGGTGAGGCCGACGCCTAAATTGTCTTGACGATCCGGGACGACAAAATCCTTGAGGGCGACGAAGCCGCTTAAATCGACCTTGGTCGTGTTGATGACGCCCAGGTTGCACGCGGCCAGGTGCGCGCCGTGATCCGGGATGATGATGGCGTGCAATCTGCTTCATATCGCCCAGGTGATTCGACGACACAGGCGGCACCTACCGTTGGTGGCGCGCTTGGCCCACTGGCCACGCTTAATGGCCGGATGGTTGATGCGTCCGGACGGCCCGTTAGGCTGGATGGCGTGAACTGGTTCGGGTTAGAGACGCCAAATCTGGCCCCCACGGTATCTGGACACGGGGTTTGCGCCAGATGAAGGATCTTGGCTTCAATGTCATCCGCTTGTCCTATTCCAACGCTTTGCTGCGCTCTAAGTAAAGAGCCGAACGGCCTCGACTCTGCTAAGGACTGTGATTTCAAGGGCCTTTCCGGCCTTTGGCATTTCTCAACGTTCAGTGAAGACCAATGGGTGCAGGACCTGGTGGTCGTCGCCAATCGCTGCAGGAAACACCCTGCTGTAATTGGCCTTGATCTTTTCAACGAACCGCACGATGCGGCGCGCGGCGACACGGGGCGGTAATGCCGTACTGGCAGCAAATCCCAAATTGCTGATCATCATTGAAGGCGTCGCAAAAGCTGCTGGGACGCATTACTAAGATAGTGGGAATCTGGCCCGGGCGTGGCAAAAGCTGATTCGGCCCGACCGGCTCAATCGGTTGGTCTATTCGACCTATGTTTACCCGGCTTCTGTCTACGCGCAGCTTTGGCTCAAGGGGCCGAACTTCACGGCCAATTTGCCCCATTTATCGCACATGCACTGGGCGTTTTGTTAAAGCAGCAGGAGGCCCCGGTGTTCATCGGCGAGTTTGGCTCTCATGTGAAAACCGCGGGCGACCGGGCTTGGATGAAAACGCTAATTGCGTTCCTCAAAAAGCCCGTTGCAGAAGCTAGCGTGGCGTGGACCTATTGGTCCTGGAACACAAACTCTGGGGATACAGCTGGGCTGCTGACCGATGATTGGGAAAGCACGCACGCTAGCAAGCTGGCGGCCATCCGCCCGCTGCTGCCAACGCCGGGCGCGAACCCAGACCGCAGCCCCTTCCACCGCAGCGTCGCGACGCTTACGGCAGATCGGCGTTCACCCGGTTGATCGTATCATCTGGATCGCAAGAAGCCCCCCCAGTCCGGCAGAGTGGACTGGGGGGGCTTCTTGTTTAGTAGAGGCGCGTCAGAAGCAGCAGTTAAATAGTGCCAGCTTCTGTCAGCTTGGATTGCGCGATTTCCTGGTCAAAGGGCTTCATGATGTATTCGTCGGCACCGGCGTCGATGGCGGCCCGGATGCTCGGCAGGTCGCTTTCAGCAGTGCAGAACACAACCTTGGGCGTCTTGCCGTTCGGCCGTGCGCGCAATTCTTTCAGGAAACCAGCCCATCCAGGACAGGCATTTTCCAGTCAAGTAGTACCTGGTCCGGCATGTCTGCGCCGCAGCGGTCTAATGCGCTCTAGCCGTTCTCAGCTTTATCCAAATCGCACTTGAGCTCTTCAAGGATGCGGCGCGTAACAGCCCGAACAACCCTTGAATCATCACCAATCCGGCAATGAGCCATGGATCAATTCCCCTCCCATAACTGTCGCTTGAGCGCTTCAGTCCAGGGTGAAGAATGCCTGCGCTGGGGTAAAGGATGGCTTGAATTATGGCTGTGGTTTAGAGCGTTTCTGCCGCCTGATCATGGGCCTGCACACTCCGCGAAGCCGCGTCCCGGCATTGATTGGCGTAGCAGTAGGCGCAGCCTTGGGCGCAGGTGTCGTAGCGGCCGATGTCACCGGCCTCGGCGCAGAGGCAGCCGGGGCGTTGGCCGGGCTGGCGGGACTTGATGGTTGTGCCAGCCACATCAGAAAGGCGTTTGGCGTCCATGCAGCGGGCGTGGGCGATATCAGCAAGTTGCGTGAGCAATGCGCGCTTGGCTTCATCTGCAGGGTCCTGCCAGCGGAACCTCGTAGCTTCCGCTGCTTTGTCCAGATTGCGTGAAGTTTTCCGGTAGATATGCGCGTGGCTCAAAACGACTTCGTCTGTTGCACTCTCTAACGCTGCTGCGAGTTTCGTGAAGTTTTGCAAATGCCAGTCAGTGTTGGTTAAGTCTTTGATCAGCAGGGGGTCGTAGCGCCAGACTATAGCCATTGGCCCCCATGTTTTCGCCAAATCGCGGAGTGCGGTCATGGCGGAATTTGTTTCCAGAACGCCTGGCTCCAGCGCACCCGGATAACCTGTTATCGTCATTTGGGTGATGAACGGCGTGTCACGCGCTGCAACGGCTTCAAATCCACCGGTGAAAGGTGCTGGGTTTGGGGGTCTAGAAAACGAAACCGGAAACGCCGTCTGCTGCAAGCGATACCCGCGCTGCCTTGCCGCTATAAGGATTGCGAACCTCTGCATATCCAGCCGCCAGCCGGTTCAGGAACCAGTCGCGATAATATGCAGGGATGTCTGTGCGGTAGCTGGCTGATATGATCATGGTTTTTGCAGTCTGCCTGTGAACGGCGCGCATTTGCGGGAAATTCCTAAATAAATAGATAAGAATCTGGCCACTCGGTTCTTGCGGGCGGGCGCAGGCCTTCCTATATGACGCTCGTCTGGCGGAGTTTCCCGCTGAGTATCATCACCAATCAAGCCGTATGCACTTTAATTGTGTGCGGTATTCAGGGGGGCCTGAACGGGCGTGCTGCTTATGGCAGGCGTTCAAGCGGGGGCTCGCCGCATGAGGAGATTACCATGGCCAAAGTTATTGGCATTGATCTTGGCACTACAAATTCCTGCGTCGCCGTTATGGAGGGCGCAAACGCCCGCGTAATCGAAAACGCAGAAGGTGCACGCACCACCCCATCCATGGTGGCTTTTGTGAAGGACGGCGAGCAGCTCGTAGGGCAATCCGCCAAGCGCCAAGCCGTTACTAACCCAGAAAACACGCTTTACGCAATTAAGCGACTGATGGGCCGTCGTTTTGATGACCCCATTGTGCTGAAGGAAGTGGGTCAGGCCCCGTTCCATATCGTTAAGGGTGACAATGGCGACGCGTGGGTTGAGTCCCATGGCAAGAAGCACGCCCCCAGCCAAGTTTCTGCATACATCTTGCAGAAGATGAAGGAAACGGCCGAATCCTTCCTTGGCGAAACGGTTTCCGAGGCTGTCATCACGGTTCCGGCTTATTTCAATGACGCCCAGCGCCAGGCAACAAAAGACGCTGGCAAGATTGCGGGCCTTGATGTGTTGCGTATCGTCAATGAGCCAACGGCGGCCGCACTAGCCTATGGCCTCGATAAGAAAGACGGCGGCACGATCGTGGTCTATGACCTCGGCGGTGGCACGTTTGACGTTTCCATCCTGGAGATCGGTGACGGCGTCTTCGAAGTGAAATCCACCAATGGCGACACTCATCTGGGCGGCGAAGATTTCGACAATACGATCATCGAGTACCTCGCGGCTGAGTTCCAGAAGGACCAGGGCGTCGATATCCGCAAAGACCGAATGGCCCTGCAGCGGCTGAAGGAAGCAGCGGAAAAAGCGAAGATTGAACTGTCCTCTTCGACCTCCACGGATGTGAACCTGCCGTTTATCACCGCCGATCAGTCCGGCCCGAAGCATCTCAACATCGCCATGACCCGCGCCAAGCTTGAAGCGCTCGTCGGTGATCTGGTGAAGCGTACCCTCGAGCCTTGCAAGCAGGCCCTCAAGGACGCTGGCCTCAAAGCCAGTGAAATCGATGAGGTTGTTCTCGTCGGCGGCATGACGCGTATGCCAAAGGTGTTCGAGGTTGTTGAAGAATTCTTTGGCCGCAAGCCCCACACCGGCGTTAACCCGGATGAGGTTGTTGCCATCGGTGCTGGCATTCAGGCTGGCGTGCTCAAGGGTGATGTCAAAGATGTGTTGCTGCTCGACGTGACGCCATTGTCACTGGGCATTGAAACCCTTGGCGGCGTGTTCACACGGCTAATCGACCGCAACACGACGATCCCGACCAAGAAAAGTCAGACCTTCTCCACTGCTGAGGACAATCAGAACGCGGTCACTATCCGCGTGTTCCAAGGCGAGCGCGAAATGGCAGCTGACAATAAAATGCTTGGCCAGTTTGACTTGGTTGGCATTCCGCCCGCACCCCGTGGCATGCCGCAGGTTGAGGTGACGTTCGATATTGATGCGAATGGCATCGTGCAGGTTGGCGCCAAGGATAAGGCGACGAACAAGGAGCAGACGATTCGCATCCAGGCTTCTGGCGGTCTCTCGGATGAAGATATCGACCGCATGGTCCAGGAAGCTGAAGCTAACGCGGAATCGGATAAGCAAAAGCGTGAACTGGTTGAAGTGACAAACCAGGCTGACAGCCTTGTCCATCAGGCTGAGAAAAACGTGGCGGAGCACGGCGAAAAGGTCTCTCCGGAAGAGAAGGCGACAATCGAAGCAGATATCGTTGCGCTGAATGAAGCCAAAGAAAGCGAAGACCTGGAAGACATCAAGGCAAAGATCGAAGCCCTGAGTCAGTCCTCCATGAAGCTTGGTGAGGCTATGTATAAGGAAGCGCAAGCGGAAGCTGGCGGTGACGGTGCTGACATGGGCATGGGCGGCGAAGAAGCGCCCCAGGCGAAGGAAGACGACGGTGTCGTCGACGCTGACTTCGAAGAGGTCAAAGACGACGACCAGAAGAAGTCTGCTTAACGCATCCTGGATGTCATGATGGCGATCGGCCTGGCTTTATAGCCGGGCCGGTGCCATTTTCTTTCATTTTTGGACGCGGGTTTTTCTGATGGCCGAAGATTTCTACCAGATGCTCGGCTTGGACCGTGGCGCCAGCGAAGGCGATCTGAAATCGGGTTATCGCAAGAAAGCGATGGAATTTCACCCGGATCGCAACCCGGACAACGCCGAAGCCGAGCAAAAATTCAAAGAAGTCAACGCTGCGTATGAGGTCCTGAAGGACGCTGATGCGCGCGCCGCCTATGATCGCATGGGCCATGACCGCTTCATGCAAAGCCAGCAGGGCGGCGGCCAAGGCGGTGGTGGGTTCGATTTCAACTTCACCTCATCCTTCTCCGATATCTTCGAGGAAGTGTTTGGCGAAACAGGCCGTGGTGGCGGCAGGCGCGGCGGACAGCGCGGCGCTGACCTTCGTTACAACATGGAAATTTCGCTTGAAGAAGCCTATGCAGGCAAGCGGACTGAAATCAAAGTACCCACCTTTGGGTCGTGCGAAAGCTGCCAGGGTTCTGGGGCTGAAGATGGTGCGGAACCGGTAAACTGCTCGACGTGCGGTGGTGCCGGCCGTGTGCGTGCGAGCCAGGGTTTCTTCACCGTTGAGCGTACGTGCCCCACATGCCAGGGCCAGGGCCAGATGATTGCTGATCCCTGTAAATCTTGCGCGGGCCAGGGTCGTGTCCGGCGTGAGAAGACGCTGCAGGTCAATATTCCTGCGGGCGTCGATGACGGTACGCGCATTCGCTTGTCGGGTGAGGGTGAGGCCGGTATGCGCGGCGCGCCCACGGGCGATCTCTATATTTTCATCGTCATGAAGCCGCATCGCCTGTTTGAACGAGACAGTGCCGACATTTACTGCCGCGCGCCGATCCCGATGACGATAGCAGCGCTTGGCGGCCAGATCGAATGCCCCACCGTCGATGGCTCCCGTGCCCGAATATCCATTCCTGCAGGCGCTCAGTCAGGTCGAAGGTTCCGATTGCGCGGCAAGGGTATGAGTGTGCTTAACCAACGCAATCGCGGCGATATGTATGTCGAAGCGCTGGTCGAAACGCCTGTTAACTTGAACAAGCGCCAGCAAGAACTGCTGGAGGAATTCGAGGAAGCCGGCAAAGGCCGCAATACTAGCCCCGAGGCCGAGGGTTTCTTCGGCAAGGTCAAAGACTTCTGGGATGATTTGCGGGACTGAGGTGTGGACGTTGGCAGTTATCAGGCGCTATAGCCGCGCCTTCCACCGCCTTAGCAAAAGCGCATTCCCGGCAATGCTGACAGAACTCAGTGCCATCGTGAGGCCAGCAAACGCTGGTGTCAGGTAGCCGAGCATGGCGAGCGGTACGTCGATAGTATCGTAGGCAAACGCCCAGAACTGGTTTTGCCGGACCTTGGTGCAGATCTTGGCAGCAATTTCAAGGGCGGCGGGTGCCAGCCTCGGATTATGCTGCAGCAGTGTGATATCTGCAGCAGAAATTGCAGCATCCGCGCCAGACCCCTATAGCCATTCCCAAGTCCACCGGTGCCCGCGCTGGCGCGTCATTAACGCCGTCCCCCCACAAACGCGACGCTGCCCTGCTGCGCTTGCAGCTCCTGGATAGCCGTCGCTTTCATATCGGGTGCAACACCAGCCCGTGCATCCGTCAGCCCAAGCCGTTCAGCGATAACGGCGGCTGCCTCGGCTCTTGGTTCATCGCGGAACGCCAACAGGCCGGCTAGCGCGACATCTATGGCAACAAAAGTGATGGAGCATCCCCCTTCAGCGGCGTCTGCAACGGCGCTATCCAAGTGTCCACGGCGATGCCTTCCGCTACCATCAGATTTGCGCCGCCGATGGCGACGGCTTGTCCCTGAACCTGTGCAACAAGGCCTTGGCTGGGCCGCGCTTCGAAGCTTTCAGGCGGCTCTGCATTGCCGCCCGCCGCGTCCACAGTCGCTTGGGCAAGCGCGCGTTCGCTGCCTGCCTGCGCGGATGCGGTAATGCGCAGAATGCTGTTTGCCGAAAATCCCGGCGCGGGCAGCGGCATCGACCCCGGCGGCGATGACGGCGATCTCAAGATCGCCATCAATGACTAGCCATCCAGTGAAAGCCAACGCCGCCAGTATCAGCACGATGGGTGCAAACATTGCGCTGATCCGATCAACTAGCTTGTGCGTTGGTTCCTGGGTTCCTTCAGCCGCTTCCACCAACCGTGCGATCCGGGCGATGGTGCCGTCCTTACCAACCCGGGTTGCTTCCAGGCGTGTCATGCCAGACCCATTGACAACACCTTCAGGAACGCGGTCGCCGGGGCCTTTGGGCAAGGCAAGGCTTTCGCCGGTCACGAGTGATTCATCAAACTCAGACAGGCCGTTAATAATGATACTGTCAACGGGGGCACGTTCTCCGGGCCGAACCAGCAGAATATCGCCTACCTGTACATCTTCCGCAGCGATCGTTTCAGCATTTCCATTTACAGACATGCGATGGGCCTCATTCGGGCTAAGGGATAGTAGGGCTGCCAAGCCCTGCATAGCGTTCCGGCGCGCCCGGCTTTCCAGTGTTTTCCCCAGAACCACGAATAGGATGACCGCCGCTGCACCTTCAAAATATAGTCCTGCGTCTGCTGGGCCGAACCCCAATACCACCGCGAGGCCGTAGCCATAGGCGGCACTGGTACGAAGTGCCACTAGGATTCCATGCCAGGTGCGGAAGACTTCAGGCTAGCCCCAGCACCCCGATAAAATCGCGCGCCAGTCCAGAACTGCACGGGTGCGGCCAAAAGCGGCTGGATCCACCCTGGAATGTGCATCGGGGAACCCAACGCCATTGGGATCATTTGGGCGAGCAGGGGGCGGTTAGAATGGCGGCGACGATCAAATGCGTTCGGTCACGGTAAGCTTCTGCTTCCGCTTCAGCACGCTTTTCCATGCGGCGGGCTTCGGGCGGCGTCGCGGTATCCAGCGCAGTGGATGCCGCCGACATCCAGCGAAATCGTCTGAAATTGGCCGGAATCGGGAATTGTCCCAGGTTCCTATAATAGCGCTGCTTTACCTGCGCGCATGATCCTGTAGGGTCAAGTATTGCTGTTACCTGCTGAACGAATTAGCCCAAAATGCTCCTGCGCATAGCGCCCCTTATCTTCGTTCTGATCTGGAGTGGCGCGTTCGTTGCTGCGCGCGGCGGCTTGCCCGATTTCACACCCTGGGCGCTATTGTCGATCCGCTTTGTGCTTGCCGCGCTCCTATTACTCGTTCTGGCGCTGTGCATCCAGGAGAAAGATCCGGACTGGAAAGCGTTCCGGCAACGTTGGGCGGGCGTTATCGGCGCTGGGGTCTTGATGAACGGCCTGTATCTTGGCCTGTTTTTCACTGCGATGCAGGAAGTGTCCGCCGCCACCACCGCACTTGTCGGCTCATTAACGCCTATCCTGACCGCGTTGATCTCTGGCCCTGTATTGGGTGAGCGGTTTAGCCCTTTGCAATGGTTGGGCTTTCTATTGGGCATTCTCGGCGTCGGCCTTGTCGCCGGTATGGACTATCTGACGCTGGATGTGGGCGTTGGGTTAGCAGCGGCTTTTGCTGGCGTCCTCTCAATGACGTTTGGCACAATCTGGCATGCCTATGCTGCGCGCGGGTTGCCGCTGCTTGCGACCAATGCGACCCAAATGGCGGCTTCCGCGGTGCTCTGTTTGGTCATTATGGGGCTGGTTGAAACGCCGCGTATTGATTGGACTCCCGCCGCATTCATGGCATTGGGCTATCTCACTATTGGTGTGTCGCTTGGCGGGATGGGGCTGTATTTGCTGATGTTGAAACATGGCGCTGCGGGCAAGGTCGCGTCGAACTTCTACCTCACGCCGGCTGTTGCTGCGATCCTGGCGTTCTTGATCCTTGGCGAGACTTTAAGGCCGGAAGCCATTGCCGGGTTTGTGGTCGCGATGGCGGGGATTTGGTTGGTGCAGCGCAAACCTGCTGCAGGTGGGCCGAAGCCAGATTAATTCCGCCTGATGGTGCTTGGGTCTCGGGCAAGGCGGATCACGTATTTCTCGCTCCGCCATTCATCAACGCTGAGACGCAGCGTTTATTTGTATTTTAGACTGCGTAGACTTTATAAAATTTCGCAAAGGACAAGTGCATACTTACTACTGATCTGGAGCATCAAATCTTACGCAGCCTCGCGTACACACTGCTATCGTGTACGGCGTCAATCAGTGACTCATTGAATTTGTAACATAATTACGCATCGCTAGAACCAACTGGACGGCGCATGCGGGTTAGAAGCGATGCCTTGCTAATATATTCCCGCCTATCACGCCGAATGCGTAATTCAACAGAAGCCCCCATAAGCTGATTTCTAGTCCTGTCTAAAACTGCGTTTGATTTGTCTGTGTATTTCACCTACGCAACAGGGATACAATGCTCCTGTGTATGGTCGGTGAAATTATCCCACGCATTTGCTATGGGCAGTTTGAGTGAGCGTCTGTCATTCAAAGATAGCCGCCCCGTTCTTTGAATGACAGACGGTCTCAGCGGGCCTAATAATGGAGTTAGGCTTAGACGGGACGTCGAAAGTGCTGAACTTCTTATAAGTCATGCCACAAAGCACAACATCCTAATCGGAAGTTTTCCACCTTCAAATTTTTCCGCAGGTACAGAAAAAATCTGACTACCCAGCGTAAGGACTGATTCTGCACCCACACACATACTAAGTACACTTACTGCATGTCTACTTTGTAAAAATGCTTAAAGTTATTAACATGCATGAAGGCCATATATCTCTGATTTGTGTTGATATGCATCATCTTTTTGAATTACGTAACGCGTAAGACGGCATTACAAACAATTGCAAATGTGAAGATCAATATGGCCCTACTCAGCAAAAGCGAATTCTGTGGGTTCTACATGATATCGAGGCCTACGCTGGATCGCTGGCTATCATCAGGAAGGCTCTCGTCTACGCAAGATGGCAGCGGGCGCGTGAAAATAGATTCAGCAGAAGCAACACGACTAGCTATCCAGTCACGTAACCGTGCGCCTGTCGTGCAAGAGGCCACAGCGACAGTTGCTTCCGTTCGGATTGAAGCACTTGAGCAACGCTTGCGTGATAGAGAGGCAGAACTGGAAAGGGCGCTGGAATCTGCTGAACACTGGCGCGCGGAGTTAACACGCTCTTCGGCTGTTCTCACGGATCAAAGAGATGCTGCCACAAAGGAAGCGGATGCAGCCCGAAACAAAGCAGCAGAACTGGCTGAAATGCAGCGGAAAGAGAGTGATGCCCGCAGGAAACAGCGGCATAAGATAGAGCAGCTTGCGTTTTCCTTTGAAGAACGCGCTAAAGCCGATAAAACAGCCAGAGACATACTCGAAGCCAAACTCAAAAAAGCTCGTTCTTTGGCTATAGAGAAGGAAATGGCTGAGGCAGCAGTAGGTCTAGCTAAAGAGAGCGTAGAGCAGAAAGCCGCGAAGGTGCAGGCAGAGCTGGAGGCACAATTATCTGAAGCTCGAAGCCAGCAATTAGAGGCAGAAATGGAGCACAACGCAGTGCTGGAGGCAAAGTCAGCAGCCGATAAGGCAGCAGCACAAGCTAAGGCAGCGTTAGATTTTGAAACAAATAGGGGATTTTGGCAAAGAATATTCGGTTAGCTTGGCGCTAACTGTACCCGGCGATTATCAATCTCAAAGATTGTTGTGGGTTCCGTCGCAGAACGGACCTTTGCCTGTCGCCTTGCATTGGCAGAGTGCGGCTGACCCGGTTTTCTCCGCCTTGAAGCGCATCGGCGCGAAGTCGCTGCCTTTATGGGCACCATCGCAAAAGGGTTGCTTTTCGGATTTGCCGCAGGTGCACCAGAAATAGGCCTTCTCGGCTTCCAGATCGACACGGGCGGGGACCTTGGCGGCGACAACGGGTGCGGTCATACTTCATAATCCTTTGGTGTTTGCGGGCCGAGTTTTCGGCTATGGCCCACAGTTTCTAGCCAAAGGGTGCGTTGCGAATGGCTTCTGGTCAATCGCTTTCATGATTTAGGGATAAGACCCAGACCCATGCGGATTTGTATTTACGGTGCCGGCGCGGTCGGCTCTTTTCTGGCGGCCCGGCTTGCCAATGCTGGTTTTGACGTAGCAGCAATCGCCAGAGGCGTGCAGCTTGCGGCGCTCCAATCAGACGGGATCACGCTGGAGGAGGCGGGTGGCACGATCAACGCGCGCGTAAAAGCCAGCAGTGACCCGGCCGATTTTGGCCCGCAGGACGCCGTAATCTTCACAACCAAGGCGCACTCGCTCGCCGGGATTGCTGATGCGGCTCAGTCTTTGATCGGCCCGGACACCGCAATGGTCTTCGCCCAGAACGGTATTCCCTGGTGGTATGGCCACGCTTTCGATGCGCCGGGATTAATGCCGGGACCGCTCACCCGGCTTGATCCTAATGGTGCTATTTGGAACGGTTTCAGGCCGGAGCGGGCTGTTGGCGCTGTGATCTATTCGCCGAATACTGTGGTGCGGCCCGGCGTTATTCGCAATAAAGCCACCCGGCCAGCTGAATACCCGCTTGGCCAGCCTGATGGCGGTGCAGATGCGGCGACGAAGAGCATCTCCGAAGCGCTGGAAGCCGCGAACATCAGAGCTCCCATCCTGGAGGATATCCGCCGGGAGGTTTGGACTAAGCTGATTATCAACATCTATGGCGCACCAGCTTGCACGTTGACGGGCGCGTCGGTCAAAGGCTCGCTGCAGCAGGCGGGAATGGATCATGTTGCGGGCGCTGTCATGGCAGAAGGCGTTGCTGTTGCAAAGGCCCATGGCTTTGATCTGGATGTAGATATTGCTAAATATACTGATCCTGAAAAGCGGCCGGACCATAGGTCTTCCATGTTGCAGGATTTCGAAGCAGGGCGGCAGATGGAGGTAGATCCGATTATCGGCTGTGCCCACGATTTCGCTCAGGCTGCTGGTGTGCCTACGCCGGTATTAGATGTTCTATTGCCGCTGGTGCGCGCTAAAGCCCGGACCGCAGGCCTTTATGGAGACGCTGCATGATTGATAAGCGCGTAGACAGTATTGAAGCTGCGCTGGGCGATTTACGGGATGGTGCATCGGTCATGATTTCGGGCTTTGGCGGTGCTGGCACGCCTGCCAATTTGATGCGTGGGCTTGATGCCTCTGGGGCGAAAGATCTCACCGTTATTGTGAACAGCCTTCGTTTTTTGGAAGGCCAAGCCCCTGGGTTGTTCGCTGAAAAGCGGGTGAAGCTCGCCGTGTGCACTGCCGCGCGTGGCCGTGGCAAAACCCCAAGCGACTATGAGCTGCAATGGCAAGCAGGTGAGCTTGAGATTGATATGTGTCCGCAAGGCACATTCGCTGAACGCATTCGGGCAGGAGGAGCCGGCATACCCGCGTTCTTTACGCCAACAGCAGCAGGCGTTGAGCTTGGCAAAGGCAAAGAACTGCGCGAGTTCGATGGCAGGCCATGTGTGCTGGAAACTGCGCTCAGGGCGGATTTCGCTATTATGCGCGGGGCGGAGGCGGATCGTTTGGGCAATGTCCGGTTTAGAGGCAGCCAGGCGAATTTTGGTATGGCGATGGCCCCAGCGGCGGACATTGCGATTGTCGAGGTCCAGGCCTTTTCTGAAGCCCCATTAGCGCCAGAGGATATCGACCTTCCCGGCGTATATGTGCAGCGCATCGTGCTAGCCCCCGATACGGGAGAAATTCGTGGTTGAGCCCCTAAGCCGCAATCAAATCGCCTGGCGCGCGGCCCAGGATCTGGAAGAAGGCATGGTTGTCAATCTAGGGATTGGCATGCCGGTTCTGGTGTCCAGCTACGCACCAGCGGGCCGTGAAGTGATTTATCAGTCGGAGAACGGCATCGTCGGCGTTGGCCCAGAAGCTAAAGCAGGCCATGCGGACCCTGATCTGGTGGATGCTGGGAGCAGGAAAGTAACCTTGGCTTCGGGTGGGACGGTTATCGACAGCGCCGGAGCGTTCGCAATGATTCGGGGTGGGCATATTGACGTGACCTTGCTTGGTGGTTTCGAGGTGGCTGCCAATGGTGATCTCGCCAATTGGGACGCTAAAGTTCCAAATAAGGGCCAGCTTGTTGGCGGCGCTATGGACCTGGCGTTCGGCGCTAAGGCGGTGCGCGTGATGATGCAGCACAATACGAAGTCTGGCGGGCCGCGCCTGCTCAAAACCTGCTCATTGCCACTGACGGCACCCGCCTGCGTCACCCGGATTTATACGGACCTGGCCGTGGTCGATGTTACGGTTCAGGGTTTCTTGGTACAGGAGATACTTGTGGGTATGTCGAAAGATGACCTGCAAGCTACAACTGAAGGGAATTTGAAATATTCCAATGAACTCAGAGCACTGGAAGCGCCTGCGGGTTTGTAAGCGCCAGCTGATTATCAGGGGGAATGACGATGACGACGTTTGTTTTATTGCACGGTGCCTATCAGGGCGGTTGGATTTGGAAGCCAGTGCGGGAACGTTTGGCGGCTGCTGGCCACACGGTCTTCGCGTTGACGCTGGACGGCTGCGCAGAACGGGCTGATGCGCTCCGCCCAGGCATCGATACAGAAGCCCATGGCGCCGAGGTCGCCAAACTGCTGGCATTTGAGGACCTGAACGATGTTGTTCTAGTTGCGACATCATCCGGTGGTATGGTCATGGCTGCAGCGGCGGAGCGGGCGCCGGATCGCATTAGCCGTCTCGTTTTCGCCGATGCGCTGGCGCTGATGGACGGGGAGAAAATTCGGGATATCGTGACCCGGCCGTCGTCAATAGAGAATGATCTGGCACTTGGGCCATCCAAAGAAGATGCCGCAAGTCGTTTGTTTGCGGACCTGGAGCCGGATGTACGTGATTGGGCGGTGGAACGGCTAACGCTGCATCCGCGCAATGTATTCTATCAACCGGTGAAACTGCCGGACTTTTGGCGGAGTACGTGGACCGCAAGCGTCATTTACTGCACCGAAGCCCAAAACCCCGGAAAACGGCACCAGAAGCGGGCGGCGGATGCGCTGGGTGCCAGCTGGCACGAGATTGAAACTGGGCATTATCCGATGCTCAGCACGCCGGACCGGCTGGTCAAACTGATCTTGCAAGGCTGATGCCACTGCTTCCGCGTGGGGTCCATGACGCGGGATAGGATGATCAGCGGAGCCAAGCCAACGACGACAATGGCCAGCGTGGATAGCGCGCTCGCCTCCAATTGTTCGGCGGAGGCATATTGGTAAACATGCGTCGCCAGGGTTTCGAAGCCGAATGGGCGGAGGAGCAGCGTCATTGGCAGCTCCTTCATGCAGTCGACAAAAACCAATATCAGTGCGGCGACAATGCTGCCCCGAACCAGCGGTGCATGGACCCTGGCAAGCGCGCCAAGCGGGCCGCAGCCGAGCGTGCGTGCAGCCCCGTCCATGGATGGCGTCACGCGCGCTCTAGACCAGCCTCAACAGAGCCATGGGCGAGCGGCAGAAACGCACTGTGCAGGCAAATACCAGTGCGGCGATGGACCCCGTGAGCAGCAACCCTTAGCCAAACCCGAAGACTTCCTGCATCCACCCGTCCAGCCAATTGTCGAACGCGGCGAGCGGCAGCAGGACGCCGAGGGCCAGCACCGCACCTGGAATGCCATAGCCCAGATTGGCGAAGTGGCTTGCAAGCTTCAGCGGGCGTTTGGGGCGGATCCGTTAGCCATAGGCGAGGCCCAACGCGCCCAGCAGTGCGGCCACGGCTGCTAAAGCCGTCATGATGACGCTGTTGGCGGGGCAAGGCCCAAAAACCCGTCAGCGCTCTCAGGCGCGCCGATCGCGGATTGAACCAAGTGCGCTGCGGGTGCGATGAATCCGACAGCGACAGGTGTTAAGCAGAGCATTGTCGCAAGCCATCCATACCAGCCGATCAGCCGCCGTCGCTTGGGTTTCCAGCCCATACGGCCAACCTCAGCGAAGCCTATGCCGTGCCGGCCCCACCGTTCCAGCATCATGACGCATGCAACGAGCGCTAGCATTGCTAAGGCCAGTTGGGCGGCGGCGGCACTTCCCATATGCAGCCAGGCGTCAAACACGCCAACACTAAATGTCTGCAGGCCGAAATGCAGTGGGATCGCGATATCGTTTAGCGTCTCCATCATTGCAACCGCGGCACCTGCGACGATAGCAGGGCGTGCTAACGGCAGCGCCACTCGGAAAAACGCTCGCCACGGACCAGCGCCCTGTGCCAGGAATGCAGTGCGGGCCAGCACATAAACGTATGGATAAAGCGCGATGCCAAACAGGGCGACGGCACCTTCTAGGGACCGCACTTCAGGAAACCAATAGTCCCGTGGGCTCGCTCAGCCGAACAACGCTCGCATGGTGGATTGGACAATCCCAGAATATTCCAGAAGCTCTGAATACACGTAGCCCGTGATGTATGCCGGTATTGCGAGCGGCAGCAGAAGCGCCCATTCGAACCGGCGGCGACCAGGGAATTCATGCATGGCGACCAGCCACCCAGCATCAACGCCAATTGCCGCCACAACAATTCCGACACCCAGTGAAAGCATCAATGTCGTGGTCAGGTAACGGGTAAGTACGGTGTCTGCCAGATGTGCCCACACATCACCGGATGGGGAGAGTGAAATGTCGACAACGGCAATCAGTGGGAATGCAGCAAGGGCAGCAAGCGACCATGCGAGGATCGCCCATCCGCCGCCAAATCGGGCTAAAGGGCTTTGCTTTGAACACGAGACCTGCCAGCAGGCCGTTTTCTGGCCCGTCAGATTTTGAGCCTGCGGCCATAAAGCTCAAGCCGGTGGTCTACTAATTCATAGCCCAGTTCGTTAGCAACCCGTTCTTTCAGCGCTTCAAGCTCCTGGTGCATGAACTCAATTACTTCACCGGTTTCAATATCGATCAGGTGCTCATGATGATCGCCGGTCTCCTCGTAACGCGCCCGGCCCTCACCAAAATCGTGGCGGACAAGCACGTTCGCGTCCTCAAATAGCTTCAGCGACCGGTATACCGTGGCGATGCTAATGCGCGAATCAACGGCGGTCGCGCGGCGGTAAACGGTTTCCACGTCAGGATGATCTTCAGCATCGGCAATAACGCGCGCGATCACCCGGCGCTGCTCGGTCATTTTCAGGCCTTTGTCTTCACAGGCCTGTTCCAGTTTTGTCATCGCCGCCATATGGTACCTCCGGCCGCTTTGCGGCGCAGAATAAATCTATCCGACATTAATGCTGCATCAGCGGACAGGACGCAACGCAAGCTAGGGAATTTTGCCATAATTTCCCTTGAATGGGCACTCACGCCTGCTCCAGCTCGACCAGTGTTCCGCAGAAGTCTTTGGGGTGCAGGAAGAGGACGGGTTTGTTGTGGGCACCAGTTTTGGGCTGGCCATCGCCAAGGACGCGCGCACCTTCGGCCACAAGTTTATTCCGGGCAGCCAGAATATCGTCCACCTCGTAGCAGACATGATGCATGCCACCGGACGGGGAGCCTTCGAGGAATTTGGCGACGGGGGATCCTTCGCCATACGGCTCCAGCAGCTCAATCTTAGTGTTGGGCAACTGAACGAAGGCGACTGTAACGCCGTGATCGGGAAGGGTTTCGGGCGCGGACACCTCAGCACCAAGGGCGTTTCGATAGGTGGCAGTCGCAGCATCCAAATCAGGGACGACAATAGCGACGTGGTTCAAGCGGCCGATCATGGGCGGGCGATCCTTTGGTGTGGGACGTGAGCGCAGACGTTATGCGAGAATCAGGCGCTTGGCTCAAGCGCTGTTTTTGGCCCAGTTCGGTGGGCGCTTTTCTTTGAAAGCAGCAATGCCTTCCGCTGCTGCATCACTTTGCAGGAGGCGAGAAATGGTTGCTGCTGCATCATCCAGCACCGGTTCTGGTGGGGCACCGGCGAGGGTGCCGATCAAGCGCTTTGATTGGGCGACAGCTGCGGGCTCAGCATAGCTTAGCTGCTTGAGGGCGCGGGCGATGGCGGCGTCCATAGCGGCTGTATCGGCGACACATTCATGGGCGATACCGATACGTTGCGCTTCATCCGCGCCAATGATGTCCGCCATGACCGCCAGCCTGCGAGCCTGGCCCTCGCCAATGCGCCTAACGACGCTTGGCAGTATCTGGCTGGGTATGAACCCGGCGCGTACTTCCGGCATGCCGAACTTGGCACCCTCCGCCGCGATCACATAATCCGCCGAACACGCCATGCCGAGGCCGCCACCGACACAACTGCCTTCCACGGCAACGATTACGGCTTGTGAAAGGTTGTTCAGCGCCATCAGCGCTTCCCCCATTCTGCGGTAAGCGCGGGCAACGGGGTCGGGGCCATCCTCATCCGGCGGCTCGCGCATGTGGTTCAGGTCTCCACCAGCGCAGAAGTGCCCGCCCTTGCCGCGCAACACGACAGCGCGAAGGGTTTTGTCTGACGCGGCAGATTCGAAGGCTGCCGTCAGGAATCGCATCATCTGGAAGGTGATGGCGTTGCGTCGTTCCGGGCGGTTGAACAGCAAATGCAGCACCGCGCCCTCTCGTTTCAGCTGAATTGGCTCGCTGCTAGGAGACGCTTCAGTCATGCCGCTGCCAGAACCGGGCTTTTCGGGGTGCGCGCGAACACCAGGCCCTTGATGAAAAGAATGAGCGCAATATTCGCCACATTGAACGTAACGCCCACGCCAAATGCCGCCGGATAGCTTAACGTGATGTCGTAGACCATCGCACCCACAAGCCCGCCGCCACCCATGCCGATATAACCGAAGAAATAGACGTAGCCGGTGCGCTTCGCGGCTTCCCGCGCTGGAAATAAGTCACGAACCGCCATGCCATAAGCTGGTACAATGCCGCCAAAAACCAGCCCGAACATGGCGGAGATGATGTAGAGCTGTTCTTGCGTATCAAAGAATATGAACAGCGCGAGCATGGCGCATTGTAGGGATGAGCCTATCAGGATGGTGTTGACTCCGCCAATCCTGTCTGACACGATCCCGAATGCGAGGCGGCTGATAGCGGAGCAGATAAGCAGCAGCGATCCAATCTCAGCGCCGACCGCCGTGCCATACCCGAGCGTCGAGCAATAGGCTACCATCTGCGCGATGGGCATCGACATGGCGACGCAACAGCCGACAATCGCCAAGCCCAGGAGCAATGTGAGGACGTCTTTGTTGATTTCCGGCAAGTGCTGTTCGGATGCAGGCGCTGTGCCGCTCGCGGTCTGGACGCGCATTCGGGCAAATTCTGGTGGCTCGCCCCGATGAAACAGGCTAAGTGGAACGATCATCGCGGCGGCGAACAAGCCATAGCCAACATAGACCGCCCGCCAACCATAGGCCACAACAAGCGGCTCAAACACGACTTGCCATATGCCGCCAGACACGGTTTGCCCGCAGGATACGACGGCGATGGCGAGGCCCCGGTTCCGGTCAAACCAAAGGCTGGCGTTAGCGATCAGCGGTGCGAAACCGCAGCCCATCCCGATCATGCCGATGAACAGGAATGATGGTGCCAGTAGGGCCGGCAACGAGTCCGATAACGCCGCCAGAATACAGCCAACCAGAATGGCGGCGGCAGCGACATGCAGCGCTGCGCGCACGCCAACCCTCGTCACGTAATACCCCATGACAATGCCGCCAACGCCAGCGCCCAGAGTTGTTGCACTGTAGAGCGATGATGCGGCAGACCTGGACCAGCCGAAGTCTGCCTCCAGAAATGGTACAGCGATGATCGCCAAATAGTTCGCGCCCATGGAAAGCGCTAGCGTCGCGAGAGAGGCAACAGCGATTACCCAGCTATACGGGGTTTCAATAGAGTCCTCGCGCTCGATCCGTTTAGCCATCGTCGCGCCTAGTGCCCAGACCGTAGAAGCTTCACGAACTCGCCCATGCCGATCTGGCGGGTGCGCTTTAGGCGCTCGGCTGCGAGGATAGCACGGACCTGTTGCAGGCTTTTTTCCAGGTCGTCATTGACGATGACGTAGTCATATTCCTGCCAATGGCTCATCTCGGAGGAGGCTTCGCTCATCCGGCGGGCGACGACTTCATCCGTATCCTGGGCGCGGGCGCGCAGCCGGGCTTCAAGGGCGCGGGTTGAGGGTGGCAGAATGAAAACACGGACCAGATCATCCCCGGCTTGCTCGTAAATCTGCTGGGTGCCCTGCCAGTCGATATCAAACAGAACGTCGCGCCCGGCAGACAGTGCTCTTTCTACAGGCGCACGGGGGGTACCGTAATAATAGTCGAACACTTTGGCATGTTCGAGCAATTCGCCCCGGTTCACGCGTTCACCAAAATCCTGATTATCGGTGAAATAGTAATCTTTGCCCTCTGTCTCGCCGGGCCGCTTGCGGCGTGTGGTGGCGGAGACAGACATGGTGAGATCGTCCTCAATCTCCAGCAGGAGGCGGGAGATTGTCGTCTTGCCAGCGCCCGATGGCGAGGAGAGGACCAGCATCAGTCCGCGTCGTTTTAGGTGTTCGTCCTGCATCACGCCTACTTTTATTCCGCTCAAACTACAATCAGACCTTATTCAATGTTTTGCGCCTGCTCTTTGAGCGCGTCAATCGCTGCTTTTAACTCCATCGCGACGCGGGTGAGCGCGATGTCTGCGGATTTGGCCGCAAGGGTGTTAGCTTCCCGGTTAAATTCCTGCGCTAGGAAGTCCAACCGCCTGCCTGCCGCTTCGGGGCCGGACAGCAGATCCCGCGCTTGCGCCACATGGGCCTTCAGGCGTTCAAGTTCTTCTGCCACATCCGCTTTAACCGCCAGCGCAGCGGCTTCCTGAATGATGCGGTCTTCGGGTATTGGAGCGTTGTCCGTGCTCAGCGCTGTCAGTGCTGCGCGGTAGCGTTCGGCCAATGCGGACGGTTGTCGGTCTGCAAGGCCTTCGGCGTCCATCGCCAAGCTTTCGATGCGGTCAAGGATATCGCGGAGGACGGCGGTGAGGCGCGCACCTTCTTCGCGCCGGGCAGCGTCCAGCACGTCGAGCAAGGTTGGGATATCGCCAAGAGGTGCTGCCTGCGCGCCATCTTCAGCCGCATCGCTTTCATCAGCCACGATGACGCCGCGCAATTGTAGAATGCCATCTAGCGTGGCGGGTGCGATTGGGGCATCTGGCGGAATCTCGATCCTGGCGATGTCTGCTAACAGCGTATTGAGAGCAGCGTGGTCAATCCGGCCAGCTCCTGTGGAATGCGGGCGTTCTACGCTGAGTGAGACCTGTAAGGAGCCGCGTTTAAAGCGCTCGGTGGCAGCTTTGCGGACGATCTGTTCAGCGCCTTCGACAGAGTTTGGAGCGCGCACCCGCACATCCAAGCCCTTGCCGTTGACGCAGCGCACTTCCCACACCCAGCTATGCGTTTCCGTGCTGCCTTCGACCCTGGCAAAGCCGGTCATACTGGCTGGTGTGGTGGTCATTTCCGGCGCTGCCTCTCGATGATGCGCCATTTCTGTACATTCCGATTATGCTGGCGAAGCGTTTGGGCGAACGCATGACCGCCCGTGCCGTCCGCAACGAAATAGATCGCATCCGTTTTGGCTGGGTTCGCTGCAGCCATCAGCGCGGCCTTGCCGGGATTGGCGATGGGACCCGGCGGTAATCCGGCGGACTGATAGGTGTTGTAGGGGTCTTTGAGCGCTAACTCACTCCGGCGGAGGCCTCGCCCCAACGGGCCAGCGCCGCGGGTAACAGCATAGATCGTCGTTGGGTCTGATTGCAGCAACATGCCCTTGCGCAGCCGGTTCACGAACACGCCAGAGACCAGTGCCCGCTCTCCACCAACGCCGGTTTCCTTCTCGATGATGGATGCCAGAGTGACTAAGTCCGCGGCGGTTTTCACAGGATGGTCTGCCGGTTTGGTCGCCATCGCTGCCTTCACTGCCGCTGCCATGGCGCTGCGCATCCGGGCGATGACGTCTGCACGGCTGTCATTCCAGGAATAATGGTAGGTTTCCGGCAGCAATGCGCCTTCGGGGACGCTCGTTGGCAGATTGCCGGTGAGGCCTTCTGCAGCTTGCACAGTTGCCAAAGCTTCAACTGTCAAAGCGCCTTCCGGTACCGTGAGGCGGTGGACGATCGTTGGGCCTTCAGTCAGCAGTGTCAGCAGGGCGCGCGGGCTGGCTTTGGCAGGGGCTGCGAATTCGCCCGCTCGGATTTTTCCGCCCTTCTTTTCAATTTTAGCCAACAGGCGGAAGACCAGCGGGTCTTCAATCAAGCCTTGCCGCTCAAGCTGCTGGGCAACGGCAGAAGTGCCTGACCCTCGCTCAATAAATATCCGCTGTTCTGCTGCATGCGGCCCAGGCGCATCGAAGGATTCGAACGTGCGCCAGGCAAAGAACACGCAAAGCCCCAGCGCTATCAGCGCCAGGGCGATAAATGAACGTAACATCTTGAATGATCAGACTGCGCGGAACAGCAGCGACGCGTTGGTGCCGCCGAAACCGAAGGAGTTCGAAAGCGCATGCTTAATCGGCCGCTCTCGCGCTTCCAATGCCGCCAAATCGATATCGCAACCCTCAGAAGGATCTTCCAAGTTCAGCGTGGGTGGCGCCACGCCATCCCGCATTGCCAGGATGGAGAAGATCGCTTCAACAGCCCCTGCCGCGCCCAGCAGGTGGCCAACGGCGGATTTGGTTGAGGACATCGTGAGATTATAGGCGTCCTGGCCAAACAAGCGTTTGACAGCGCCAAGCTCAATCTCATCGCCAAGTGGCGTGGAGGTGCCATGGGCGTTGATATAGTCAATATCCGAAGTGGTGACGCCAGCCCGTTTCAGGCAAGCTTGCATGGCTCGGTAACCGCCACTGCCATCTGCTGCAGGAGCAGTGATGTGGTGGGCGTCGCCGCTCAAGCCGTAGCCAACCAGTTCACCGTAGATTTTGGCACCGCGGGCTTTAGCGTGCTCATATTCTTCCAGGACGACGACGCCAGCGCCTTCGCCCATGACGAAGCCATCGCGACCTTTATCCCAAGGCCGGGAGCCTTTGGTCGGCTCATCATTATAGCTCGTGGAAAGGGCGCGCGCCGCCGCAAACCCAGCAATTCCCAGGCGGCAGATGGCGGCTTCAGCGCCGCCGGCTACCATGATATCCGCGTCGCCATATTGAATCAGCCGGGCTGCGTCACCGATCGCATGCGCACCCGTGGCGCATGCGGTGACGGCAGAATGGTTGGGCCCCCGGAAGCCATGGCGGATCGAAATCTGCCCTGACGCCAGGTTGATCAGGCTTGCTGGAATAAAGAATGGCGAAACGCGGCGTGGGCCGCGCTCATGCAATGTCACGGATGTGTCGTAGATGGTCGATAACCCGCCAATGCCGGAGCCGACCATAACGCCCGTGCGGTCGCCCGCTTCTTCGGTTTCAGCCTTCCAGCCGGAATCTGCAACAGCCATATCAGCCGCTGCAATGCCGTACACGATAAACGGATCGCTTTTGCGGCGGTCCTTAGCGTCCATGAAAGCGTCCGGATTGAAGTCGCCTTCAGCCTCGCCATGGGAAACGTGCGCCGCGATGCGGCAGGGCAAATCATCGGTTTCGAAGCCTTGCATGGGACCAAGCCCAGACTGGCCGTCGAGCATCCGCTTCCACGGAACTTCGAGCCCGCTGCCAAGCGGCGTGACCAAGCCGATGCCGGTTACGACGACGCGACGCATGGGACGCCTCCAATTTTGAAATTCTGAAGGTAAGGCAGGCGCTACGCGCGCTTAGCAAACCGCTCCGAACCCAAGCTGGGTTAGTCGGCATTCTCACTAATGAAGTCGATCGCGTTTTTCACGGTCACGATTTTCTCGGCAGCGTCGTCAGGGATTTCGCAGCCAAATTCTTCTTCGAAAGCCATCACCAACTCTACAGTATCAAGGCTGTCTGCGCCTAGATCGTCAATGAAGGAGGAGTTTTCGTTGACTTTGCTTTCCTCGACGCCGAGGTGCTCAACAACGATTTTCTTAACGCGCTCGGCGATGTCGCTCATTCGAATAGTTCCCTGCGATCTAATTCTTCTGTTTAAAGCAATCTTGCGTCTGCCGTGAGGCGAAACGGCGCATGATTGCGCGGGTTGTTAACACACAATAACGGGCCTTGCTACAGGCCACGGCTAAAGACTTAGGCAGTATTGGCAGCGAATGCCAACCCTTATTTTTAGCAGATTCGAAATTCGGCTCAAAGCATCGCCATGCCGCCGTTCACATGCAGCGTCTGGCCCGTTACATATCCAGCCTCATTAGCCACCAAATAGGCGACAGCGGCGGCAATGTCATCGGGTGCGCCCATGCGGCCAGCTGGGATCCGTTCGTTGATGCCGTCTTTTTGTTTATCTGTCAGACCATCAGTCATTGGGGTCGCGATAAACCCGGGTGCCACGCAGTTCACGGTGATACCGCGCGCCGCGACTTCCGCCGCCATGCTGCGTGTCATGCCGGCAAGGCCAGCTTTAGCCGCTGCATAGTTTACCTGGCCTGGATTGCCAGAATGGCCAACGACAGATGTGATATTGACGATCCGCCCCCAGCGCCGCTTCATCATCCCGCGCAGTGCTGCGCGGGAAAGCTTGAATGCGGCAGTCAGGTCCACGGCGAGCACTGTGTCCCAGTCCTCGTCTTTCATACGCATGGCCAGCCCGTCACGGGTAACACCTGCATTGTTTACCACAATATCGCATTGGCCGAGTGCAGCTTCGACTTGGCCAATCAGCCCGGCCACAGCTTCGCCATCGCCTAAATTGCATGGGGTGACGGCTGTGCGATCGCAAAGCTCAGCAGCCAAGGCTTCTAAGGGCTCCAGGCGGGTGCCTGAGAGCGCGACGCTGGCACCCATGCCGTGCAGTTGCCGGGAAATGGCAGCGCCAATGCCGCCGGATGCGCCGGTTACTAGCGCAGATTTACCAGAAAGGTCACTCATGGTGATTGCTCAACTGCCCTCAAGCTTGGGAATCAGAATAGATCGCTTCCCGATAGCGCCACGGGAAATTCCTGCTGCGCTATCGGGGGGGGGGTGCCAAATCAGCCTTTGGCGTCGTCGAGTGCTTTCAACACGCGCGGCGGTGACATTGGCAGCTCAGTCATGCGAAGGCCCGTCGCGTGATAGACGGCGTTCGTGATCGCTGCGAGCGGCGGCACGATCGTGACCTCACCAGCGCCTTTTACACCGTATGGGTGCTTATCGTTAGGCACTTCAACAATGATCGGAGTAATCTCGGGCAGATCACTGGCAACGGGGATCCTGTAGTCGAGGAACCCAGCGTTATCAACGCCACCATCCTTGGCATAGATATATTCTTCGTTGAGCGCCCAGCCGATACCTTGAACGACACCGCCCTGGATCTGGCCTTCGACATAGTCCGGGTGGATCGCGCGGCCTACATCCTGGGATGCGGTGAAGCGCAGAACTTTTACGTGGCCGGTTTCTTTATCAACTTCAACGTCGACCATGTGCGCTGCGAATGCACCCTGGTGGCCGGTTGCGTTTAAGGAGACTGATGCCGCGATTGGCGCACCGCCCATGCCTGCGATGTCGGCCAGTGTTAGTGGTTCAAATTCGCCAGCGTTGGCACCAGCTGGGCTCGCTTGCCCATCAGCCCAATCAACGGCTTCGATATCGATGCCCCATTTATCAGCAGCACGACCACGGAGGTTTAGGATGACTTCTGACGTCGCTTGCTCAACCGCCATACCTGCAGCGAAGGTCACGCGGCTGCCGCCTGTTACAGCGCTGATGCCCACAGAGTTCGTGTCACCGATCTGCGCACGAACTTTGCGGTAGTCGACGCCAAGCAATTCAGCAGCGATATTGACCATGGATGCACGGCTGCCACCGACATCCGGGTGGCCGGTGATGACAAGTGCCGTCCCGTCTTCATTGATGTGTAACTGGGCGCTCGATTCGCCGCCCGCATTGCCCCAATATCCAACAGCAACGCCGCGGCCCTGGTTCGCTGCAAGCTTGATCTGAGCGTTGGGGTGGTTTTCAAGCGCTTCGATGCATTCGAGCATGCCATGGGTGCCAAGTTTTGCACCGTAGAATGTCGGCTCATCCGCGCCGATCATGTTGACCTTGCGGAGCTTTAGCGGGTCCATGCCGATTTGCTCGGCAGCTTCATCTAGCAGGCATTCTAGAGGATAGTTGCCGGCAGGTGCCCCTGGCGCACGATACGCATTGACCTTCTGACGGTTCGATACCACGTCAAATCCGCGAACAAGCGCATTGTCGATTTTGTAGCTGGCGAACGGGAAGTACACCGCCCGACCGACTGGAGAGCCCGGGAATGGGCCTGCCTGATAATAATAATCAGCGGTAACGGCAGTGATCTTACCGTCTTTGGAAACGCCGATCTTAACGTGGCTGACGGATCCAGATGTTGGGCCAGTGCCGGCGAACACTTCTTCGCGGCTCATCTGCATTTTAACGGGCCGACCGCTCTTCTTGGAAAGCACCATCGCCAGCGGCTCAAGATATACAACCGTTTTACCGCCAAACCCGCCGCCGATTTCAGCTGGGATCGCTTTAATGTCGCCAACCGGCATGCCAGCCATTTCAGCCGTCATAAAGCGGACCATGAACTGGCCCTGGCTGCTCGACCAGATGGTTGATTGGCTGTCTTTACCGAAGTGAACGACGCAAGCGTGCGGCTCGATATAAGCCTGATGGACGGCTGCGGTTTTAAAGCTGCGCTCTACGATGACGTCCGCTGCTGCAAATCCAGCCTCAACGTCGCCAGACTGTTCGGTCAGGACGGAGGCGATGTTTGATGCTTTCGTCGGCGCAGGCTCAACACCTTTTGTATGAATCCAGTCATGCAGGACGGGTGCGTCTTCCTTGATCGCATCTTCGATTTCGACCACATGCGGCAACACTTCGTAGTCAACTTCGATCAATTCCAGTGCTTCTGCAGCGATGGATTGCGTCGTTGCTGCGACGGCGGCAACGGGGTGGCCGACATACAATGCCGTGCCGTGTGCCATGGTGTTGCGGCAAATCCAGCGAAGATCCTGCGGGCCCATCGGGCGTGGAATGTCCAGCGGCAGGAGCGGCATGTCATCTGCCGTCATCACTGCCAGAACGCCGTTTAGCGCTTCAGCTTTCGAGGTGTCGATGGAATTTATCTTGGCGTGGGCGTGCGGGCTGCGCAGCACCTTGCCCCAAACCATTCCTGGCATATCGCCATCGGCACCGTACCGGGCCATGCCGGTGACTTTCTCAACACCATCGGGACGGACCGTGTTCCTGCCGATCCATTTGTTATTTGTGATTGATCCATCCATTAAGTCGATCCTTTAAGGCAACGGGTTTGTGGCTGGGCGCGGTGTCGCGCTTGAAACTGTCGGGATGTTTTGCGAAGCTAATAATGCCGGTAACTTCAACCCCAAGCAAGTAACCGCTTTTAGGAAGATTGTAATGACCGCGCCACACAGTACCTTTGACGTAAACGAGAACGGCGTCGCCGTGTTCACTCTCAACCGGCCTGAAAAAATGAACGCGATCAGCCAGCACATATTCGACGTAGATTTGCCGGCCATGATTGACCGCGCAGAGAAAGACGACAGCATTCGCGCATTGGTGCTGGCGGGAGCCGGCGGCAATTTCTGCTCCGGCGCAGATGTCACGCGGATGCAGAAAAGCGACGGTGGCCCGGTTGAAAGCCGTGCGTCTGGCCTTCGCGATACGCTTGGCGTGATTTACCGCATCGTAAATCTGCCTAAGCCAGTGATTTCAGCAGTTGATGGCATTGCGTTTGGCGGTGGGTTCAGCTTGGCAATGACGGCGGACATCATGCTGGCCTCGACCCGCGCCCGGTTTTGCTTGGTGTTCGGACGGATAGGCCTGATCCCGGATATGGGTATCGCTTACACGCTGCCCCGCGCGATTGGTGCGCGCCGGGCCAAGGAATTGGCATTCACCGCGCGATCATTTGGGGTGGAGGATGCGGAGTGGATGGGCCTCGTTAACTCTGTTCACGAACCAGATGACTTGCTGGACGCGGCGATCAGTATGGCGGCGAACTTGGCAAAAGGCAGCAGTGAGGCGCAGGCGCTGGCGAAATCCCTGATTGATCGCAGCCTTTCATCCAGCCAAGCAGACATGACAGATGCTGAATGCGCCGCCCAACAGGCGCTTCGCCCAAGCGCTTTTCACGCTGAAGCGGTCCGTCGTTTCCTCGCGAAAGAACCGCGGCTTTACGATTGGGATGGGATGACGCGCTAACTTTTAACGGGATTCATATGTGTGGTGCTCAATTCCTGTTGCAGACGCCCCCTCACCCAGCCTCTCCCCCCGTTGGGAAGCGAGGAGTTCTATCGTAGGCTCCTTGTCACTCTCTCCTTACAACACGCCGCGCAATAGAAAAAAAGTAACCCCGCCAACGCATGCTCTTAGCTCCCTAAAGGGGGAGAGGGACAGGGTGAGGGGGCTGCTTGCGGCGGGGTTAAACCTGCCGCTATCAGTTCCGAACTTCAGGCGCATCTTGCTCCACGACTCTGCGAATCGCAGCGAAGTGGCCGATGCGTTGCACGCCGTTATCCGTTGCGATTTGGGCGGCAGTTTCCGCCACGACATCATCCGGGAGCTTGCGGAACGCCAAGCCCTGGGACCGGGCGATAGCCTGAACCTGGCAAGCGCGCTCTAAATAATACAAATCGTCAAACGCGGAGGCGAGGTCAGCCCCGCAGACCACAACGCCGTGATGGGCTAGAAAGCCGATGTCCTTGCCCTGCATCGCGGCAGTGATGCGGTCGCCTTCCTTCATGCTCAGTGCCACGCCGCCATAGGTATCGTCATAGGCGATGCGGTCATGGAAACGGAGCGCGTTTTGCTCCACCATCTCTAATCGGCAGTCCTGTAACAGTGTGAAAGAGGTGGCGTAGGGCATGTGCGTGTGCAGCACGGCCTTAGCATTCGGGTGCTGCAGGTGCAGGCGGCTATGGATGAAGAAAGCCGTCTCCTCCACCGGGTGCTTGCCTTCCAGCACTTCGCCGTCATGGCGACAAAGCACGATGTCGCTGGCAGTGATTTCGCTCCAATGCAGACCTTGGGGGTTCACCAAAAAGGTCTCGCCCGTATCATCCACGGCGAAGCTGAAATGGTTGCAGATGCCTTCGCTCAATCCCAGCTTATCTGCCCAGCGGAGTGCGACGGCCAGTTCGGTTTTCTGTTCGTGCAGGTCATTGCGCATGGGCGGATATCCTATTCCTGGGGACATGATTTGCTTACTTCCGTAGCCCGCCGAGAAAAATCCGGCAAGGCTGCGTGAATGGGGTTGCGTTCGATGGCGTTGCTGCCAGACAATCGTGACCTAAATATCCCTAGACGGCAGGGTCCGCGTTTATGATCCCGATTATCGGCTATTCAGACAAACTCTCCGTAGCGCCCGGTGATGAAATCGCTTTCAAGATTTCCAGCGCTGGTAATACGGATTACACGGCGAGTTTGGTTCGTCTAATTTCTGGTGACCCAAACCCAGCAAGCCCAGGCCTGCAGGAAGCCGAAATTCCGGCAAATTTTGCGGGATCATATCCATCCAGGATGCAGACGGTCGCCCTTGGCTCTTTCGTGCGGGTGCCGGCGCACGCGGCGTTTTCTAATCTTGAATCCTTCACCCTCTCCGCCACGATTTGGCCAACAATGCCGGGGAAGCCAAACCAAGGTGTCGCCGCATGTATTGCGGATGACAAAGGTTATGCGCTGACAATCGGCCCGGACGGTGCGGAGGCCAGGATTGGCGCAGCCCGGTTGTCGGTCGGTAAGCCATTGACGGAACGGCGCTGGAGTCGTGTGTGGATGGCCTATGACGCCACCAGCCGCACACTGACAGTGGGGCAATTCCCTATCGGCCAGACCTTTGATCGGGACGATGCAGGCACGGCAGACATACAGCTGGACGCAGCACCGGACCTCGCGTCTGGCCAGGACATGCTGATCGCGTCAATCGACGGCCTTGGACCGGACACCTGCCTCAATGGCAAGCTTGAGCGCCCGATGTTGCACAACAGGGCGCGCAGCATCTCCCAGGCTAAAGCGTCTGCCAGTGCGGCGGCGGATGATGTTGTGGCAGTTTGGGATTTCTCCCAGCGCATCAGTTCTTTGGATGTAATGGAAGCGGGCCGTCATGGCTTGCATGGCAAGGTGGTTAATTTGCCGTCGCGAGCCATGGCAGGGTCAAACTGGTCTGGCGACGAGATGGCTTGGCGGCACCGGCCAACAGAATACAGCGCCATCCATTTCCATGATGATGATATCGACGATTGCCGCTGGAAAACGGATTTCACCTTCACCATTCCAGACGGCATGAAGAGCGGTGTATATGCCGCGAAACTAACGCTGCCTGATGGCGGTGAGGATGCGATTCCGTTCTTTGTCCGCCCCAAACGCGGCGAGCGACAGGCGGACTTCTGCGTCGTGATCCCGACGTTCACCTATGTGATCTACGCTAATCAGGCGCGCGAAAACACAACCGAAGGCTATCTGGCAAAGGCAAAATCCTGGGGTGCCCGCGAACACACGCCGGACCTGTATCCAGATTTCGGCCTCTCCACCTACAACTTCCACAGTGACGGCAGCGGCATCAACCACACCACCCGCCACCGCCCAATTCTGAATATGCGCCCCGGCTACATGGCCATCGCGAACGGGTTCGCGGCTTCTGGTCTGCGCCATCTGCCGGCAGATTTGCATCTGATTCAGTGGCTGGAATCCAAAGGCATCGACTACGACATCCTGACCGATGAGGACCTGGACGCTGAGGGAGCTGATGTCCTGGCGAGCTATAAAGCTGTCGCAACAACGACCCATCCTGAATATCACACCAAGGCCAGCCTGGACGCGTTCCAAAGCTACGCGCACAAGCTGGGTGGGCGTTTGCTGTATTTGGGCGGCAACGGTTTCTATTGGCGGATCGCGAAGCATCCGGAGCTTGAAGGTGTCTATGAAATCCGCCGGGCTGAGGGCGGCATTCGCGCCTGGGCTTCAGAGCCTGGTGAGTATTACAACGCCTTTGATGGTGCCTATGGCGGGCTTTGGCGGCGGAACGGCCGTCCTCCGCAAGCGCTTGGTGGTGTCGGGTTTACCAGTCAGGGGTTGTTTGAAGGCTCATATTATCGGCGCACCAAAGCTTCATACGAAGGCGATCAGGCCTGGATTTTCGACGGAATTTACGACGAGATCATCGGTGACTTCGGCTTCTCCGGCGGTGGTGCGGCAGGGTTTGAGCTTGATCGAGCCGATAAATCCCTCGGCACACCCGAAAATGCCGTAACCCTGGCATCATCCGAAAATCACCAGGACCATTTCGTGCTGGTGCATGAAGATCAGTTGACCCATGTGGACACATATCCCCGCATCAAGCAGACGCCAGGTGGACGCCCGGAACCTCTAATCCGTGCTGATATCGTTTATTTCGATACGGCGGATGGGGGTGCGGTGTTCTCAACCGGGTCGATCACCTTCTGCGGCAGCCTGCCTTGGAACGGCGGCGACAATAACATCAGCCGCATGACTGAAAATGTCATCCGGCGGTTTATTGCGAATGATGGCGAAGCGTGAGGCTGCGGTTATTTTCTCTTATCCGGAACCTCCACCCTCACCCTGCCCTCTCCCTCCTGTGGGTGGAGAGGGCAGGGTGAGCGGGCAGCCTTCGGGTTCGATCCAGGACCAAGCCGAAAGCCAGCCTTAACGGCCGCTCCGCTCCGCCTTTTCCAGTTCTATTGGTTCGCCGTGGGGTGTGGCTTTGGCGGCGGCGTCCCAGGCGGCTTGGCGGGCGGCGCGTTCGTCTTCGGCGATGAAGCCTTTGGCGGCGGTTAGGCGCTCAAGCGCGCGGAGCCAATGCTGGTAATAATCGTCGCCGTCCTGGGCCGCACCTGCAGCTAACAACTCCTCAGAAAGCAAGTCAGCAAACTCCTGCCATTGGAATAGGCCGCGCTGGTTCAACTCAACCGCCACGGCGAAGGCCTGGGCCTCCCAGGGTGCCGCGAAAACGGGCCGTTCAGCGGGCAGGCCGTTGCGGAGTTTTGCAGGATCAGGCCGCATCAAGGTAATCGTCCCAGAGGTCGACATACACGCATGCGCCGGGCTCTGCATCCGGCCCCCAAAGCTCCTGGCCTTCGAACCGGACGGCGTAGAGCCATTGTGGCCGCTCGTCGCCGGACTTGGCGTTGGTGTCCGGAAATACGAATACGCCATGGACGCGGTCGATCACGCCAGCCCGGCCCCGCACATAGCGCGGTACGCGGGTATGTGTTGGCGGATTGATATTACGGGCGATGACACGGTCGCCTGCGTTGAACTTTGCTGTGGGCGCGCCCTTGTCCTCACGGCGGGCGCTGCCGCCTTTCTGCAGGGTCGCAACAACATCCTCCGCCTTCAGTATGCGCGGTAAGGGCTTTGCTGGGCCGATTGGTTTGGCGGCTTGAATTTCGTCCTCGGTGACAAGTGCCCGGTCCGCCAGCAGCACTTCCAGGCCATGCGCCCAATGCTCGTAGTATGATGTTTCGAGATAGCGGCCGGGTGCCATGCTTTCGCGGGCGAAGCGGGATTGGTCGATATTCCACTGGCCCGTGAAGCCCATGGCGAGGGTGAGCGAAAAGGCTTTCCGCTCCCAATCCGCATGGAACAGGGGCTCATTTGGATCAGGCGCTATCGGCCCGTGGCCGTGGCCGCCGCCAAGATCATGCGCGCCGTTCATGACGGCGTTCCAACGATGCTCGTGCCGATCATGCTATCCCGCGTGACAATCTCCGCCAGTTGTTCCTGTGACCAACCATCCGTGCCTGCGGGCCGCAGCGGCAGCACCATATATCGAGTCTCAGCGGTCGAATCCCATACGCGAATTTCGATGTCCTCCGGCAGAGTCACGCCGAATTCCCCTAGCACGCTTCGAGGTTGCGATACGGCGTGGGCGCGGTAGGGGGCGGCTTTGTACCAAGTCGGCGGCAGACCGAGGACTGGCCACGGGTAGCAAGAACACAATGTGCAGACGATCATGTTGTGTACGTCCGCCGTATTCTCCAGCACGATCATGTCCTCGCCCTGGCGGCCCGTATAGCCAAGCGATGCGATAGCCGCGCTTGCGTCTTTCAGCAGCCAGGCTTTGTAGTCTGGCTCATCCCAGGCTTTGGCGACGACGCGGGCGCCATTTCGCGGGCCGACATTCTTCTCATAAGTCTCAACCAGCACATCGAGCGCCGCCGGGTCCACATAACCTTTCTCAACCAGCAGGCTTTCCAGCGCACGGATGCGAAGCTCAGTCTCGGAAAGCTCTGAGCCGTGATCAGGATGGTGACCGTCATGGGGCATGGCGTCTCTCTTCCAGTGGCGACATTGCATGCATCATATCAAATATTGAGCGGCGCTGCGCCTAAGATCTATAGCAATCGGAAAGGCCTATCCGGCCTTCCCAGTCAGGGCAGCCAGACTGCGTCGCGCCCGCGCTCCAACAGCCTGTGTGGAGGAATTCGAAGCTGTCGGGGGATTGCCCGAAAACCTCGCTTTTCTGGTGTAAACAGCGCAGCGACTACAGAACGCAGAATCGACAGACAAAAGAATGTGTAGCTGATACACAGCAGCAACCCTAAACCAGCGGCGAGGGCAATCGCTGCTTGCTTAAGACTGATATCTGCCTAATTCGGCATCAATCGACGTTCCAAGGGATATAGTTCGGCGGTGCCACCCATTTATGGTGGCCGCGTTGTGTTGCGCCCTCGCCCTGGCATTCCGCGCGCAGGAACTCGAATGGATCGGGATAGAGCGGCTCCGCTGGCGTCGAGATCATTACAATGCCGTAGTAGAGCCAAAGCGCCAGTAGCATGGGGAGAATGCCGATAGACAATACAATCCATCGATGGTGGCGAAACCACACCGTTAAAAAAATTGCCAATCAGTAACAAAAAAATAGCGCAATCAAATAATATCCAAAATAATATTTGTTATGCTCATATAAAATATGTGTATATTCAAAATCATAATCAAATTATTTCAAAACACCGTAAAATTAAATAAAAACGAAATCAGAATATGTAAATCTCCACGAATTACTGCAAGCGAGGAAAAATTCTTACATGTTATTTTTTCTACTATTTACTTAAATTTCAGGCCATATTGCCCTAAAGCGGTTGTAGCGGTCGTACCCTGTATTGCCGGAACAAACGGGCCGCATTGCGGCTGCCTTCGGACTTACAGGCGGCAGATGCGCCGTCATGGCAAAGGCTGCTATGCCGTGGCATGCTTTATTTATCGAACCTGATGGAGAGACCAAATGCCCGATGCAGCCGCCCACCCGCCGCCCACCCCGCTCGATGCGCACCCGGATTATGAGCATGTCTCTGCTGCAGAACTGCAAGACCTGAACAATCGGCTGACGGCTGTGTTGAAGCCGCGCACGCTCGCTATCGGCATGAAGCAATATACGTCGCTGGATGAGATGAACGAGATTCAGGGCCTTCGCCGACCCAAGGCCGGGCGCTTCCACACCATGTGCCAGCTCGTCACGCAATCCCGCATGGCTGGGTTCACGCTTGGGATCACGGCAGAGAATGTGCGGCCTAATTCCAATTGCGGTGGTGTTCATGGCATCGACCTTCCGGATGTGCCGACGCTGGACGGCACCCACATGACAGGCGTTTGGTTCGAAAACCAAGTCGCGGCAGCGGCCCACCAGGCCGAAATGCCCCGCCAAGTGTATGGGACCTATGTGGCGACGGTGGTCTCGCCGATCCGCTCCGCTAGGCTGGACCCGCCGGATATCGTCATGCTGTATGGCACGCCAGCGCAGATCATTATCTTCGTGAATGGCCTTCAGCATAAGCGCTATCGCCGCTACGATATGTCGATCACGGGCGAAAGCGCCTGTGCCGATAGCTGGGGCAAAGCGCTGCTGACCAAAGATACCTCCATTTCCATCCCCTGCTTCGCCGAGCGCCGCTACGGCGGCGTCGCGGATGATGAATTGCTGATCGCCATGCCGCCGCACGAATTCAAGCGTGGCATTGAAGGCATGGAGGCGCTCTCCCGCGTCGGCCTCCGCTACCCAATCCCGCCCTATGGCCCCTTCACTGACCCAAGCGAAGGCATGGGAGCATCCTATGCCTAAGGCCGGGTCCGGGAGCCCGGACGGGCAGATTTCGCGGCCCACCACGAAGCGGTTGCAGACTATGGTGCGGGCGTATCGGGAAGCAGGCGCACTGATGGCGGCGGTGGAGCTGAGGCTGTTTACGCATCTCGACAAGGGCGCAGATACAGAGGCAACGCTGACCAAAGCCATGGGGCTTCAGCCACTGCATGGGGAGCGGATCATCGTCGCCATGCTAGGGCTCGGCATGATCGAGCGGGATGGCAATACGCTGCGGAATGTGGCGGACGTTGACCGTTTCCTTGTGCAGGACAAACCGACATATGCCGGTGAATGGATGCTGTTCACCAAGCCGGATTGGAACGAATGGGGCAGCTTGGCTGAAGCGCTGAGTGAGCAGGTGCCGCCTGTTCTAAAAAACCCAACCGTTGACGGCATCACGATTGAGGAAGCACGCCGCTACCATCGCGGCACGTATTCTATTGGCCGGGGTGCGGGACGGTTGTTCCTCCGCCATGTCAATCTCACGAACGCCAAATTCCTGATGGATATTGGCGGCGGTTCCGGCGCTTACTGCATCGAAGCCTGCAAGCTGCATCCAAACTTGAAAGCAGTCGTTCTTGATATGCCTGCCGTCGTGCCGGTTACGCGGGAATTCATTGCAGAAAATGGCCTGGAGGGCAGGATTGAAGCCGTCGCTTGCGATTTCAACAGCGATCCGTTCCCCGATGGGGCTGACGTCGCCGTCATGGCCTCCAACCTACCGATGTATGGCCGTGAAGCTTTTGCAGCCGTTGCTGAAAAAGCCCATGCCGCAATGGCGGTTGGCGGAAGCTTCCACCTTATCGGCGAATCCTTGGATCCAGACCGTTCTGGCCCCGCTGACCCGGCCATGTGGGGTCTAGCGCAAGCCATCAACAACACTACCGGTATTGCCCACTCCACAGCCGAAGTCGAAGGTTATCTCTCGGGCGCAGGCTTCATTGGCGTGCAGACGGATTTGTTCGTTGAGGGGATTTTGCAACGGACGCATGGGGTGAAGTAGAAGCCGCTCCTCTAGTTGGGAAACCAGTAGCCCGGTGCCGTTGGAAACACAGACCGGGTCTCTATCCGGGTGGCGGGTTCCTGCAGCGTGTGGGCGGCCGCTTTCCATACGGCGTAATGGGGGGCGGCGCGGTGATCTAGGCGCGCGGCCTCGTTCTTATAGACCTCGTAGAAGTAGTAGGTGTTCTCATCTTCGGCGTCTTGGAGGACGTTAAAACGTGCGCATCCAGGCTCGTCGCGTTCGGAGCCGATGGCATCGACCTCAATTGCGTCCAAGAATTCCTGCCTGAGTTCCGGTTTAATTTTGACTGTCACCCATACTGCCAGCATCGCTTGCTCCTATTCTGATTTCCTGTTCAGAGTAGAGCTTAGCACCGCACAGAGCGGCCCTGTTAGGGCTTGTGATTAGGCGCTCTTGCTGGCGTCTCGGGGCGCGTGATCGAGGGTGTTGCGCACCTTTTCCTCCAGCTCTTCCAGGCGATAGGGCTTGCTGACCAACTCAAAACTATCGCCGGTATCGCCTTCGCGCAGCACGGCTGCCTCAGCATATCCAGACGTGCAAAGAACGGGGAGGTGCGGTAATACGGCCCTGGCCTTTTTGGCTAGCGCTGGCCCATGCATGCTGCCCGGCATAACGATGTCGGTGAACATGAAATCAAATTTTCCATTCTTCGCCTTCAAGGCTTCCATGGCTGAGAGGCCGTCTGGTGCTTCAATCACCCGGCAGCTCATTTCTTCCAGCATCGCGACCGCGACACCGCGGACGGCGTCATTGTCCTCCACGACCAGAATTCGATGGGCCTGGAGAGCCTCTGGCACGATTTCTATAGTTTCGACTTCTGCTTCGGGCGCGTCGGTTGCTTCAGATTGCAAACGCTGCAGATACACGGCGATCGATGTGCCGTAACCAATCTCCGAATAAACGATGATGTGGCCGCCGAACTGCTTGATGAAGCCATAGACCATGCTCAAGCCAAGCCCGCTCTGCCTACGCCGACGTCCCTTATGGTGAAGAATGGCTCAAATACCCGCTTCACCACATCCTCAGACATGCCTGTTCCGGTGTCTGTGACGGAAATACGCACGTGGTCGCCGGGTGGAAGATCATCCGCATTTGCAAAATGAGCGGGCCCGATGTGCATGTTTTGGGCTTCAACAGCCAACCGTCCGCCGCCCTTTATCGCGTCCCTGGCGTTGACGCAGAGATTGAGCAAGGCGGAACGCTTTTTCATCGGTTTTCACGACGCGCTTGATCAGCTGCAAATTGCCCATGATATTCGCCAACAAATTGTTGAAATTATGGGCGAGACCGCTGGTGAGTTGGCCAACCGCTTCCAGGTTCTGAGCCTACTGGAGATGCTCTTCAATCCGCCGGGGTTCTGTAATGTCTTCAATCGCGGATAAGGTGCCGACGCCATTTCCATCCCGGTCCAGTAAGGGCCGCGCATTAATTAGGACCACGCAGGTATGACCGCTGCCGGAAGAAACAATCAGCTCCTGATTAACCACTTCACCACGCAATGCCCGAAGGATAGTGGCGGCTTCTGGCTCAATTGGCGTTATGCCATCGTGCTGATACATCCGCATGCGACCAACGAGCTGATAGATGGTCGGTGGTGCCGATTCCAGGCCGTACATCCTCCGCGCAGTTGAGTTCACTACAGATAAAACGCCGTTTTGATCGCAGGTAAGAATGCTATCTCGTAAGCTTTCAACGAACCTGCGATGCTGCTCTAGGGCACTATCAACATGAGGTTCCAGGTTCGCAAACGTGCGCTGCGCGACAATCCGCGCCTCTAGCGCTTTGCTAATGATATTGGCCCAATAAAGCAGCAAACGCTGATTGTTCGCGCTGAAACCATCGTGCGGATCAGTATCCCCAATGCATATCGCACCGAAATTATGACCATCTACAGATTTGACAGGTGCACCAGCGTAAAACCGCAGCTGCGGCGCGCCAGTCACCAGGATATTTTTACGGAACCGATCATCTGCCCGTGCATCTGGCACATGAACACGTGGTGTTGCTGAACGTTTTATCGCGGTCAGTTTGGGCCTTGTCGATGCCAACAACAGCCTTCACCCAAAGCCGATCCTCATCGACGAGGGAGAGGATGGCGTAGGGCGCCTTGAACTGGCGGCTAGCGACTTCGGCAATCCGGTCGAAATTCTCTTCGGGCAGACTGTCTAGAACGGCATAGCGGTGCAGTGCTTCCAGGCGATGAGCTTCGCTCGACAGATGCTCGTCACTCTGCTCGGTCTCGGGCGTCGCAGCCATATTGGATTGTGACACGGACAGTCCTCCTTACGCTGAATTACGCAAAGACTATGGCGGGCTGACCTAAAGAAATCGCTGAAAAGCAGCGAATCCTGGCTTTAGTGATTCACTCCTTGTCCGCCATCCAGATAGATGGTTTCGCCGTTCAGGAAGTGCAGATTCTCGTCTGCAATGCCTGCGACCAGTTTGGCGACTTCTTCTGGTACGCCTATTTCACCGGATGGAATGCGCTTGGTGATGAAATCCCGGAACCGGTCATTATCCATATGGGCCTGGTTCAGGTCTGTTCCGATGAAACCGGGCGCTACCGTGACGACGCGAATTCCAGCCTTCGCCCATTCGACAGCCAGGCAACGCCCAATCGCGCCGACGGCGGCTTTCGATGCGCAGTAGGCTGCATGAAAACGCACGCCAAGCTTATCGTAATAGCTGCCCATATTGATGATCTGGCCGCGCGTTTCCGTCAAATATGGATAGGCCTCGCGGCTGGCGGCGAATACGGCTGTGGTATTGACGCGGAGCAGATTTTCGAAGGCGTCGGTGGTGTAATCAGCACTTTTGCCCTCGTCATGCTGTCCCGCGTTATTGATGAGAAGATCAATCCGTCCAAAGCGATCATGCACGGCTTTGAATGCCGCTTTGAGCGCGTCGTCGTTTCCTATATCGCAGGCGAAATCGGCAGAACTCGTAGCCTCTTCAGCAGAACGTGCCCGGTCTTCCGGCCCGATGCCTTTGCGGGACAGGCATGCAACCAGATAACCTCTCGCTGCAAACTCAGCAGCGATACAGGAACCAATGCCTCTGCTGGCGCCTGTAACGGCGACGACTTTTTGTGCGGCTATCATTATCGATCCACAAATGTTGCAGGGCGTTTTTCCAGGAACGCGGATGTGCCCTCTTTCGCGTCCTCCAGGAAGAAGGAAAGTGTGTTCACATCCGCTTCGATCTTCAGCCCCTCATCCAAGCTCACATCGAGCGCGCGCCGGGTCGCTTCGCGGGCGAAGCGCAGGGCGGGCAGGCTGTATTGTGTGAATTCGCGGGCGAATGTTTTGGTATTGGGGATCAATTCATCCTCAAATATGCGTTGGATGAGGCCGATGCGCTGGGCCTCATCCGCCTTAATAAATTTGCCCGTTAGGATCATCTCCATCGCCCGACTTTCGCCGATGTGCCTGGGGAGGCGCTGGGTCCCACCATAGCCCGGCACAGCGCCGAGTTTGATTTCTGGCAGGCCCATGCGCGCGCTAGATACTGCAACTCGGAACGTACAGGCCAGCGCCAGCTCCAGGCCGCCGCCAAGCGCAAAACCATTAATGCAGGCGATGGAAGGGATCGGCAATTCGTCCAGCTTGGCAAACGTCAGCTGGCCCTTGCGCGCGCCTTCGCGGACATTGGGGATCGAGCGGCTAATGAGTTCTGAGATATCCGCCCCAGCGCAAAATGCTTTCGGCCCAGCACCTGTGAAAAGCAACGCCCGTGCGTCAGATGCGGCGGCCTCATCAATCGCTTCGCTGATCTGGTTGACGATATCGAAGCTCAGCGCATTCAATGCTTCGGGGCGATTTAAAGTGATGACCGCAAACTCTTCGTCGCGGGAATATTCGATAGGCATTGGGGCAAGCTCCGTTGAGTGATCGTGCATCTTAGCGCGCCAGGAGCATCTCCAAAACCGCATTGAGGCGCTGGCGTCCGGCGTCTGTTGCTGCGATGCGTTCTGCCGGTGTGTGTTGGATAAAACCGCCATCCAATAGCCGTTGCAGGCCGTCACCATCAACGAAGTCTTGGAGGCTGCCTCCGGTTTGGCGGTTGAATCTTTTGAGATCAACACCTTCTGTCAGGCGAAGGCCCATCATCAGCGCTTCAGCGGCGACATCCTCCGCCGAAAGGTTTTCTGACGCCGTTGTTGCATGTCCGGCAGTTTCGACTTTGGTCAGCCAAGCTTCCGGCGTGCGCGTTTGCGCGAAAGTGCGGCGGGCGCCGGATTGGATCAAGCGACCATGGGCACCGGGGCCAACGCCAGCCCATTCTCCACCCCGCCAGTAAATCAGATTGTGCGCGCATTCATGGCCGGGTGCAGCGTGGTTGGAGATTTCGTACCGCGGCATGCCGGCGGCCTCTAGGGCTGCCTCTGTCGCTTCATAAAGAGCAGCACCTGTGTCTTCGTCGGGGATTTGAAAGACACCGCGCTGATGTAATCCGTGGAAGGCAGTGCCTTGCTCAATTGTCAGCTGATAGACGGACATATGGCCGCCAGCGAGGCTTATGGCTGTTTCAAGCTCATGCCGCCATTGGTCCACGGTTTGGCCTGGCCGCGCGTAAATCAGGTCAAAGGAATAGCGGGCGAACGTGGCCCTCGCGATTTCAAGTGCCCGCAGCGCTTCAGCATGGGAGTGCTTACGGCCAAGGAATTTTAAATCGCCATCATTTAAGGCCTGCACGCCAAGCGACACCCGATTAACGCCTGCCGCTGCATAGCCTTCAAAGCGGCCAGTTTCCACTGAACCAGGGTTGGCTTCCAGTGTGATCTCAATCGCGTTGGAGAAACGCCAACCCGTCCGCACAGCGTTGATGACAGCCTCGACCGTTTTCGGCGGCATAAGCGAAGGCGTGCCGCCGCCAAAGAAGATCGCATCAAGCGTGCGCCCCGGCGTCATGGCTTGAAAATAGGCGACCTCGCGGGTAAGCGCATCCCGCCAGCGGCCATGATCGACCTCTGCCCGGACATGACTGTTGAAGTCGCAATACGGGCATTTTGACTGGCAGAAGGGCCAGTGGACATACAGGCCAAATCCACCTGTATCCGACGTACCAGTATCTGGCGTCAGATCAGCCCCGGAGGCAGTTATTGGCGAAAGCGCGGAATGCATAGGCACGGTGGCTCATCGCATCTTTCGCGGCGGGTGACACTTCAGCGAATGTCATTGAGTAGCCGCTTGGTTGGAAAATCGGATCATACCCGAAGCCGCGTTTTCCACGCGGCGGGGAGACCATATCCCCCCACACTTCGCCGCGAAAGGTGAACTCTGGCCCATTCGGCCAAGCTATCGCCAGAACGCAGACAAACCATGCGGTATGGTCTGTTTTACCTTCCATTTCCTGCAAGACGCGGTCTATCGCGAACGAAAATTCACCGTTCTTCGCCCAACGCGCTGAATATATCCCAGGCGAGCCGCCAAGCGCTGCTAAACAGAAGCCAGAATCGTCAGACAGCGCAGGCAAGCCGGACGCATCTGCTGTCGCTCTGGCTTTAATGCAGGCATTTTCTTCGAATGTACTCCCAGTCTCATCCGCTGCTGGAATTCCCATATCCCCAGCAGAGACTGCTTCAATACCATACGGGTCCATAAGCACCCGCATTTCCTTTACTTTTCCAGGGTTGTGCGTCGCCAGTACCAGGCGGTCCCCAGACTTCAATTTTGCAGCGGCCATGGATTAGGACGACATGCCAAGCGCTTTGCGCTGCATCTCGCACAGGTCAGAAATACCGGCCTCAGCCAGGTTCATCAGCTCGTCCATTTGGCTCCGGCTGAATGGTGCGCCTTCGGCGGTGCCTTGAACTTCCACTAGCATGCCCTGATCGGTCATAACGAAGTTGGCGTCCGCTTCAGCGTTAGAATCCTCGTCATAGTCCAGATCGAGGACAGCCTGGCCTTCGAAGATGCCGCAGGAAATGGCACCAACTTGGCCTGTCAGCGGCCAGCGTTTAATCGCGTCGATCCGCTGCAAGTGCTGGCATGCTTGTGCCAAAGCGACATAGCCACCGGTGACGCTAGCGGTGCGGGTACCGCCATCCGCCTGCAAGACATCACAGTCAATGGTGATCTGAATTTCACCAAGGGCCTTGGTATCAACGACGGCGCGCAGTGCGCGGCCGATGAGGCGTTGAATTTCCTGGGTGCGGCCAGATTGCTTGCCCCGTGCAGCTTCGCGGTTCGAGCGCGTATGGGTTGAGCGTGGGAGCATGCCGTACTCAGCGGTGACCCAGCCGCGCCCAGAATTCCGCAGGAACGGGGGAACGCGGGTTTCGACAGATGCTGTGCAAAGCACATGGGTGTCGCCAAATTTAGCGAGGCAGGCACCTTCCGCATGTTTAGTCCATTCAGTCTCAAGGCTTACAGCGCGCAGCTCATTATGCGCGCGTCCAGATGGTCTGGTCACGATACTCATCCCTGACAAAGTTTTTGATGCCCCCGTATCTAGCGAATTGGTTAACAGACTACCTTGGGTAAATCCAGCGTTGACGTAAGAAAATTACTTGCTCCCAAGCTTTCGCGCGCTAAGTTAAACTTCATGGGTAATAAAATAGCAGATGCAAGCACCAAACCTGCGCCTGCAGCCGAATCGGCAGCGCAACCGAAGCCCGATCCATCTAAGGCTGTGGAGGAAGTGGGTGGCCCGAAGGGCCCGGACCCGACACGCTTTGGCGACTGGTCCGTCAATGGTCGTTGCATTGATTTCTAGTGCGGTAGCTGCGGAATTCTCAACTCAACTTTGCAACACAGCTGCGCGTAACCCAGGTCGTGCAGGCCTCTAAAGGCTCCGCTATAGTCTTTTCCGAAATTCAACACCGGAGGGGCTATGCTGCTATTTGCGCCGAAAGAATCCGCACCTGGAGAAAACCGGGTTGCGATAACGCCGGACTCCGCCAAACGCCTTACCGCCGTCGGAATCGACCCGGCGATTGAAGCGGGCGCTGGCCTAAACGCCGACTATCCCGACAAACTCTACGAGGACGCGGGCGTACGCATATTCGCGGATGGGGCCGAAGGTTGGGCTGCTGCTGATGCAGTCGCCTGTGTCAGGCCAGCCGCCGCTGCGGACGTCGCCCACATGAAAGCCGGTGCGCTGCTCATCGGCTTGTTGGAACCCCATGGCGACGAAGCGCGGGTGGGCGCGTACGCAGAAGCCAACGTGGCTGCTTTCTCGTTTGAATTTGTGCCGCGTATCAGTCGCGCTCAAGGCATGGACGCCCTTTCTAGCCAAGCGAACTTGGCAGGCTATGCATCTGTCATCTTGGCGGCAGATCGGTTCAGTCGCGCGTTCCCAATGATGGTGACAGCGGCAGGCACGGTCTCCCCAGCGCGGGTGTTGATCTTGGGTGCTGGCGTTGCTGGTCTCCAGGCGATCGCTACGGCGCGTAGGTTGGGTGCGGTTGTTTTCGCTATGGATGTGCGCGGCGCCGCTCGTGAGCAGGTCGAAAGTCTAGGCGCTGCATTCGTCACCGTTGAGGCTGAGGAAAAGGGCGAGGGGACTGGCGGCTACGCGAAAGAAATGAGCGACGATTATAAGCGCCGCCAAGCTGCAAAACTGCGCGAAACCCTGTCCCGCACAGACATTTGCATCACGACAGCACAGATCCCCGGACGCCCAGCGCCTGTCTTGCTGCCATCGGACATGCTTTCCGCCATGAAGCCGGGTTCTATCGTTATTGATCTGGCGGCGTCTTCCGGCGGTAACTGCGAAGTGTCGAAGAACGGCGAGACGGTGGATATCGGCGGTGTCAACGTAATCGGTGCCAGCGATCTGCCCAGCGCTGTCGCCCAGGACGCGAGCAACCTTTATGGCCGCAATGTCCTGAACTTCCTGTCGCCGCTTATGGACGCTGACACGAAGACGTTCAAAATTGACTGGGAGGATGAGATTGTCACCGGGGCGCTGCTTACGCGCGACGGTGCTGTCGTCCACCCAAGCCTGAAGGAGGAATAACCCATGAGCGATCCCAAAGACGTAGCGGGTGGCGCTGCCGATCTTGCTGGCCGGATGAATGAACTGGCCCAGGAAGCACAGCGTCTTGCTGGTGAATCTGCCGCCCTCGCCAACCGCGCCAGCGATCTGGACGCTGGCGGCAGCATCCAGGGTGCCGACCCGATGATCTTCGGCCTGACGGTTTTCGCGATGGCCTGTTTCGTTGGCTATTATGTTGTGTGGAAAGTAACACCTGCCCTGCACGCGCCACTCATGTCAGTAGCCAATGCGATCTCAGGCGTTGTCATTCTGGGTGCCATGATCGCGGCGGGCCCAGCGCTTCTGGGTGTGTCGAAAATCATGGGCTTCATTGCCGTTGTTCTAGCTGCTGTGAACATCTTCGGCGGATTCATTATCACTCATCGCATGCTTGAGATGTTTCGCACCAAGAAGAAGGGAGCGGCCCGATGA
>Ga0315331_10000009_pt1 | contig 95949 bp, 89 predicted proteins | sample M160m34915metaG_FD_203456 | JGI IMG/M metagenome (GOLD analysis project Ga0315331, IMG submission 203456) | Ammonia-oxidizing marine archaeal communities from Monterey Bay, California, United States - M1 60m 34915 | ecosystem: Environmental > Aquatic > Marine > Intertidal zone | place: USA...
CGTTCGCTTGGGGCTGTTTTTAGTGGACGCCATTGATGCTGCTGGATCACCACATGAGGTACATCCGTATCAAGCTTTATATCCGTGACAAGCAAGCCAACAGCTTCAGCTAAACGCATGCCAGTGTCTGATAGGAAGGCGATAAGCCAACGTAGGTCATCGTCCATCAGCTGACATTCAGCCTGCACCGATAGAATGATATCGGCTGGAATAGGCTGCCGCTTCCGCACGTCATCTTTCTTCGTAAGGAATGTGCCTCTGAATACGTTGGAGCAGGCTAATCCGTGCTCAGCGATAGATAGCTGCACGATAGCTTTAACAGCACCGAACATTCATTTGACGGAGCTGCTGGACAGGCCTCTAGCGAAGAGAGCGTCACGGAACCGAGCGGCATCTAGCTGAGTATATGTACCGATAGGGAGGTCACCGAGCGCACTAATTGCATAATGCACGGAACGTCTGGCTACGGCTTCATAAAGCGCGTTGCGACCGTGACCCTTTAGTTTAAGCTAGGTTTCAAGTGCCACCGTTAGGGCAGGGCCTCTTGAAGACGGCGATAATGCGTCTTCGAAGGAAAGCCTCAAACCCAAATGCCGAAGTCGTATGCCTGCCCATACACTTTCACGATGGTCTGGCCACACCGCTCCTGTCTTCGACACTTTGGCGCAGGACTTTGTACGAAGGGAACGGACAATCCTTTCAGAACGATAATGCCCTCTGATATCCACAGGCACGTGCCGACTGAAATACCAAATGTCTCGTTTTTGGAAGAGATATGAAGCCCACTTTTTGTCTACCATTTTGTATATCGCAAATCAGCGAAATCGGGAAATTTACGTTATAGATCATATGTTTGCCGGATATTTATGGCGGAGAGGGTGGGATTCGAACCCACGGCACGCTATTAACGTGCACTGCTTTTCGAGAGCAGCACCTTAAACCACTCAGACACCTCTCCGGCAGGCAGTTGTTTATTCCAAAACACCCTGATGCTCAAGGACAGATAAGGGCGAAGAGAGTGGGAAGAACATCAAAATAGTTTTGCGGGTAGAGGCTCGCTTCCATTTATACCAACAAGCTTATTTCTCAAAATCGTTTGCGTCATTAAAAGCCAACGCTTCACAGACTCCAGTAAAAGATAGTCCTGTTTCAGTGATAATTTTGCGAATGTCTTTCGTCTTCCGATATTATTCATTCGCTCTCGCTGCCATCGCTGCGTAAGTTTCCTCTGGGTTATTCTTACGATAGGCAGCAGCAATTGCCTTGATTGCTTTCTTTCTATCGGTCTTCCTTGTCATATTCTGCTGATGGGGATCCTCATACCTCTAAAGCTTTGTAGACGGTGCCAACTCCGACACCCAATTCGTTTGCAATCCGTTTGATGCCCAGACCGCCCCATTCAACCACTCTGGCACCCCTCCGCACGCTGAAACTTGTCCAGAAATAGCGGCGCAGGAATCTAGCGGAGCAGGCACCAATCCGCAAGACTGATTATCCGCGGATCATCGCCCGGGCAATGTTCGATTGCTGAACCTGGCTGGCACCTTCAAAAATCCTGAACAACCGTACGTCACGGGACAGGCGAGCCACCGGAGAAAGGTCTTCCATGTACCCCAGCCCGCCCATGACCTGCACGGCCCGGTCTGCTACGCGGCTAACCATCTCTGAGGCAAACAATTTGGCGGACGCGATATCGATGAACGGGATTGCATCGCCTGTATCAAACGCGCGGGCGCATTCCAGACAAAGTGCGCGCGCAGCAGACATCTCTGCCTGGCTATCGGCCAGCATGGCTTGAACTTGGCCAAATTCACCGATTGGCTGATTAAACTGGCGGCGTTCGGCAGCATAGGCTGTCATTTCTTCGATCAGCCGGATCGCCTGACCCACGCATGTTGCAGCCACATGCAATCGCGCATGATTAATGCCGCGCAATGCGGCCCGCAGCCCAGCACCCTCCTGGCCACCGACCAATGCATCTGAAGCGACACGGCAATCCTCAAACCAGACATAGCAGACATGACTGCCTTCATTGCCCAGCATACGCGGAGGCTCACCGATTTTAATACCATCCAAATTCCCGTCGACCAGGAACGCTGAGATGCCGCGCCCGCCCGTTGCATTCGGGTCCGTGCGGGCCATAGTCAGGAAAACGTCAGCCTGGGGAGCGTTGGTGATGTAGCGTTTTTCGCCATTGATCACCCACCCCTCCCCGTCACGCTTTGCATTGGTTGTAAGGGCACCAGCGTCCGAGCCCGCATCTGGTTCTGTCAGCGCAAATGAGCCTGTGCATTCGCCTGTCGCCATCAATGGGAGATATTTGCGTTTCTGGTCCTCAGTCGCAAAATCAAGGATCGCCTGGGACGTAAGCCCGATGGTCGTCGAGAAGCGTGAGCGATAGACACAAGAGGCCTGGCAGAACTCAAACGTCAGCAGAACCTGCTCTTCCATGGTGCAGGCAAGGCCGCCGTATTCCTCGGGGATGGAAATGCCAAACAGGCCTATATCTTTAAGCGCGGTCGTCAGGTCATCTGGTACACCATCGGCGCGGGTCAGACTGTGTTCGGCGGGACGGAGCACGGTTTGGGAGAGTTCGCGGACCGCGGCTAGATAATCTTCAAAGCGAGCGAAGTCAGGCGTGGCGCGCATAGTTTCTTTACTCCAGTTCAGGCGGCGGCGCGGGTTCGCGCGGCCAGGAGAGGTTCAAAAAGGTGCTCTGCAAGGTGTCGAACGACAGGCACCGCCACACCATCACCAGTAAGCTTTAGCGCAGCATTAAAAGATGGCGGGGCTACGTAATCGTCAGGCAAGCCCATCAACCGGAGCGCTTCGCGGGCACTCAACAAACGTGTGCGAACATTACCATCTTCCACGATGACTAGCGTTTGACGGCTAGATCCACCGGCCGGTGTGCGAAGGCAGCCGGCCACACCATCAAACCGCACTTCTGCACGTTGAATATTCTGGCCGGATGGATCACGCCGCATCCTGCGGAAAGCTGTGCCTATATGTCTTCCGCCTGCTTTCATTGCAGATTTAACGCGTGCGCGATGCAGCGGTGCCATAAGTGCCAGCAAGGCCGTCGTATCTGCACCACTGCGCCACCGGATATCTTTGGAATCAGGTTCAATAACGCTAGACAGGTCGGTGTTTCGGAAGGGCGGGCTTGGCAGATACACATTCAGCCATGCGTCCTTGGCCGAGCCTGTCAAATTTGCGACAGCGCGCTGCAATGCAGGCGGATGGAAGGCAGGAGTTTCAGCTACCGGAAATCCATTTCGGGACGCGATCACGAACAGCCGTGGCCGGGATTGCGGCAGAAACTGCGCGGCGTCGATGATGAATGCAGTGAATGCATATCCAGCGTTGGCAATAGCGTCACCCAGAGCTGCAAAATCACGGCCCTGATCGGAGGTTAGCAAGCCTGTGACGTTCTCGATAGCGATGAGCTCAGGCCCTCGCCCTTCGCGTTCCAGACCTTCGACCAAACGCCAGAACGCCCAAAACATGCCTGACCGTACGCCAGCTAATCCGCGCCGTCCGCCCGCCAAAGATAAATCCTGGCAAGGAAATGAGGCCCAGGCTAAATCGGCTTGGCCAGGAAGGTCGTCTGTGATTAGGTCTGCGATGTCGCCAAGCTTGAAATCATCCCTGCCCCAGTTTGCCCGGTAGCACGCGGCTTTGGCAGGGTCGATGTCATTCGCGAACTGCGCCTGCCAACCTGCCCCCAGCCCAGCGCGGACCATACCGCCACCAGCGAAGAACTCGTAGAAGGCAGGCAATGTCTGCATCAGCCGAAGTGAATAGCGTTTATAGTATGCAGGTTCTTGGGTTTGCCATCAACGGCAACAACCACCAGGCACCGAGGCCCTGGCGCATCTTTGGAAGTTGAAAGAACCCGCACGCGCTTGTCCCAATATAAAGGGTGGAGGCAGCGGATATCCATCTCCAGTCCCGTCACAGGCCCCGCACAACCCGCTTCATCAATGACTGCGCCAAGCATGATGTGCGAGGCCATCAGCCCGCCAGCGATTGGCGCAGGGAAGCCAAAGCGTTCTGCAATGGCAGGGTCCGAATGAATCAAGTTTTCCGCTTCATCTAAGAAACTGGCAACGTTTTCCGGAATCAATTGAACTTCGTTGATCTGGGACATGCCAGCTAACGGATCACTTGGCGTAGCCACACGGCGGCCAGAAGAGTCACCCGGCCCTGGATTTAAGCTTGAGCGACTGGCGCGAAGCGGGACGGAGCCATCATTCAGCGCAAAGCCGAAGTCTGCGAACACTTGCGCGCCGCGCGGATGGGGATCAACACGAGAGACTTCACCCGCCATAGTGATCGATTGATTCAGTGGTACCGGACTATTCAGCCGATATATCTGCGTCATATGAGCGTTGCCGTTGATCGACCGGCCCGACCAACGCTGCGCCATGATCGCATACATGCCCAGGAATGTCGGATCACCCGCATCGCCCCAAATTGCAGGTTCAGCGCCGCAAAGCGACAGTTTGTGATTCTGCCGCTCACGCGAAATCTCAAGGACCCGGGGCGGAAATACGAATCCCGACGGCGGAGCCGGTTCACTGACTGCGACGGATGTAGCGTCATGCATAGCCATTCTTCTTGGTCAAAAAAAGCAGCGACTATTAATTGGCGTTCAGAAAACGCATCATTGCGACATTGAACCCGCCTAAGTCTTCCAAATTTGCCAAATGGCGGGCGACAGGCAATACCACGAGCTCAGCACCCGGAATGCCGTCGCGGATCGTCTCGGCCATACTCAGCGGTGTTGCCTGATCATCCTCACCACAGATCACGAGCGTCGGCAGATTGATTTCACCAAGGCGCGGCTCAACGGCCAGCTTGGAAATAGCCGCACCGCAGCCGCAATATCCTTCAACTGGCGTGTTTGCGATCATCCGGCGGACATCATCCAATACTGGCGCGCCTGACGCCATGAAACCCGGTGAGAACCAACGTTCCATGGTGCCTTTAACGCCTGCCGCCATGCCACTTTCACGCGCCGCCTTAATTCTATCAGCCCACATTGCGCTGGCTGCTGCGGGATATCCTGCGGATGTATCTGCCAGTGTTAGTGACAACAGGCGCTCCGGGGCACGAAGACCAAGCGTTTGCCCGATCATACCACCCATGGAGAGGCCGACCCAATGGACTTTGTCCAAGCCGAGCGCATCCAGAAGGCCGACAGCATCATCTGCCAGCATTTCCAGAGTGTATGGGCCGACGGGAGCATCAGTGCCGCCGTGGCCGCGCGTATCGTAGCGGATGACGCGGAAATCAGACTTCAGTACATCGGCCTGGGGGTCCCACATAGCGAGTTCAGCGCTAAGGGAATGGCTCATCACCACAACTGGCGCATCCTGCGGGCCTTCATCCGAATAGCGGATAAAAATGCCGTTGGCGGAGATCGTTTTGGTTTCAGTCATTGCAGGCTGTATCCTCGAATCTTTAAAGCGTTCGAGACCAGCCTAATGCAGAACCGTCGGTTTGGCATCGCCTGCCCGCTTGGGCGGTGCTACAGCGGATGGACTGGCGTGGTGGTGCGACATTCGAAAGCGGCCATTCTCACGAACAAAGATATTTGTGGCGACCAGCACTGTCCCACCCACGCCGCCAAGTCGCTCATAGCAGGTGACGAAGGCGGAATGACCCATGAGGTGTGCATGAGATTCAAAGCAGGCGATCTCCGGCATCTCACTAGCCCCCAGAATATGGCTCCAGCTATTCAGAACCGAGTCTCGGCCCACAAGTAGCGGCGCTCCGGGGTGCAAGCATGCGACAGGGCCGGTTTCCGCCCAAACCTCAGCCATTGCATCCATGTCACCTTTGCCAAACGCGAGATAAAACGCAGCATTCGCCGCCAGCACGTCGTCGCGGTCTCTACTCATTGCTTATTCTCCTCGGCAGCAGCTGAGCGCTCTATCCGCGCCTTTGCTTCTGCTAGGATATCAGCTTTCTTGGCGCGAAACCCGCCTGCAATCCACCAGGATTCTAGCGCCGAAAGTAGCTCACCCACGCCCGGGCCTTTGGGGCGGCCGAGCGCAAGCAAATCGCGGCCTGCAATTGGAAAGGATTTCGGCGTCCAGGCATCCGCCGCCGCCATCCTATCTTCATATGAAGTACCTTCTAATGCAGCAGCCAACAGAACCCGCTTTCGATAAAGCTCTCTGCCTAGCCGGTGAAGGGCAGCAGCAGGCGCTGTGTTTAAGTCGTCCAATGGCAAAGCAAGGTCTGTGAGCCGTCGGCGTTCAGCGTTTGATAGGCGTAGGCATTCAGCGATAGACAGCATGTGAAGTTTGTCGCCTGGCGAAAGTACGGCCAGGCGCAGCAGTGGATCGGCTTCAAGTTCAATAGGCAGAAGCTTCGCAAGGCCGCACGGCGTCGCTGCTTGCCCTAGTAATTCAGCTAAAACGCCAACATCAGCCATCAACTGAATTGCCAGCATCGGACGGGGCGCGCCCAAGAGCTTCAGTACCTCGACCCTGATGCGCTCAGCAGACAAGCGCTGCAGTCCTTCACTACCAGCCGCACATGCCGAAAGCGCTGCCTCATCCGGCATGCCCTCGCCATACCAGGCGAAGAACCGGAAAAATCGGAGGATACGCAGATAGTCTTCCCGCACCCGCGTATCCGCATCCCCAACGAAACGAATACATTTCGCAGCCAGATCATCCTGCCCGCCAAAATGATCATGCAACACGCCAGATTGGTCGAGCGAAAGCGCGTTCATTGTGAAATCCCGGCGACTGGCGTCCGCCCGCCAATCATCCGTAAACGCGACTTCGGCGTGGCGCCCATCTGTAGCGACATCAAGCCGAAGCGTTGTCACCTCAATCACGCAGCCATTAACAACAGCCGTGATTGTTCCGTACTTCAGACCCGTCGGCACAGCCTTAATATTCGCGGCCTCCAGCAGGGTCAGCGTTTCTTCAGGCAAGCGCGATGTTGCGATGTCGATATCGTGGACCGGGCGATCCAGCAGGGCGTCTCTAACTGCCCCACCGACAAACCGGGCCACATCCGGACCTCCGCCCAACGCATCCAACACGCGCCTAGCACTGGCATCATACAGCAGGCGGTGCAGGCCAGACTTCACTTTTCAGGCGCATCCGGCGTGATCAACTTACCCGGGATGACCTTGCCGTTTTCAAATGTCGAAGGCTCATAGCGTGCAGTTGATGGCGCGCCGGACGTCCATGCCCAAGTCGCCAGAACAACAGAGGCAAAAGCAACCCCGCCCGCAGACAGCCACACCCATGGTGCGTCTCGCGCCGCCAACTTAAATGATCCGAGCTTCTGGCTCTTGATCAAGATGTACAACACTGCAGGTAGCAGCAGCGGTAGTAGAATTGTTAACGCTTGGCGCATAGCGGATATCGGCTCCGTTCAGTGTTACGCGCTTGCCATCAATTCGGCGAAGTTGATTAGCATTCCCGCAGTGGCACCCCAGATATAACGGTTTTCGTACGGCAGAACATAGAACCAGCGTTCAACGCCGTCTCGCATCGCCGTCTCCTTCACGTAGTTATTACGATTGAGCGCAAATTCCAGCGGAACTTCGAACACTTCATCTACCTCAAACGCATCAATCTTTAAATCGAACGGGGGTTCAACCCAGCCGACGATGGGCGTGATCCCATAAGCGGTCGAGGTTTCGTAAAGGGGTAGTCTGCCCAGCAAAGTCACATGCTTCGGCGCTAGGCCGATCTCTTCTTCAGTTTCCCTGAGTGCCGTCGCAATATGATGCGCATCTTGCGGCTCGACGCCCCCGCCAGGAAAGCTGATCTGGCCTGCGTGCTTTTTTAAATGCGCGGTTCGTTGGGTCAGAATAATGGTCGGGTTCGGCGCGCGATTGACGATGGCGGCAAGAACGGCTGCTGGTTTCAGCACCCTATCAGTCCGACCGGCTAGGCGGGCTCCGTCTGGCCGGAGGTCAAAATCGCTACGGGCCGGGCGCTCGATAAAATTTGATGCATCATAGATATCGTCCAAAGACCCTAAGCGCGCACTGATCTCATTCGGCCTCACGCTTCAGCCTCCCCCAAACGGAACCGGACGCCGCCACTCGTCACATAAAACGCGCCGTCTTGTTCTTCCGCCGAGACTGCAAGTTCATAAAACACAGGCCGCAAGAGGCGCGCTTCAAGGTTACTTCGAACTGTAATGTAGGGACGTGGTTCATACGTTTCCGAATCAATTCCGATTCGCAACGGATGCTCAGCGTCTAACGTCACCCACTCGTCCAAATTCGTTCGAAACTTGATGACGCCATCCTTTTTAGCCATTTCAACAGCTGTAAATGGAACATCATCTACATCAATCCGGCCTTTCTCGACGGGGGTTTGCAGCCAATACTGGCTTTGGTCGTCCAGCCGCAACACGGTCGAGAAAAGTTTTACAAGGCCGGGGCGTGTGAATGACAGCCCATCTCGCCACCAAACACCGTCCTGGTCAATGCGGATACCATAATGGCCCTGATCAGCCGCAATCCTAGCGGATTTTGGCTGGTCCTCCTTCAATATCTCACGAATTTTTGGGGGCTCGTCTGTCATCATCTCGTTTTCGCCATAACTTTTCTTTAATTAATCCCGCGGCATGGTTCACAGATTAGCGAGGCAGAGCTCAAAACGCTTCTGAACACTATATACTATGCTGGCAAGCTGAGATTGCGATTCTGCGACAGAAGGATGATGGCCCTCATGATTGATTTCTCGGCGACCACTGCCACAACAATGGATTTTGACAAAGCGGGCGAGAAGCTAAGCTCTGCCCGTGCCGCTATCGGTGAGGTCTTTCTCGGGCAAACACAAGTTGTTGATGAAGTGATGGGCACCTTACTTGCTGGCGGGCACGGCCTGATCGTCGGCGTTCCAGGGCTCGGTAAAACGCTTCTGGTTGAAACCGTTGCGGATGTGTTTGGGCTCTCCACCCGCCGCGTCCAGTTTACGCCAGACCTCATGCCAGCAGATATTTTGGGCTCAGAAGTGCTGGAAGAAACTGGCGAAGGCTCCCGCGCCTTCCGCTTTGTCGAAGGCCCAGTGTTCTGCCAATTACTGATGGCGGATGAAATCAATCGCGCCAGCCCGCGCACCCAGTCGGCGTTGCTGCAAGCGATGCAGGAGCGGAACGTGGCTGTCGGCGGCCTAAACCGCCCCTTGCCGCAGCCATTCCACGTACTCGCAACCCAGAACCCCATTGAACAAGAAGGCGCATACCGATTGCCGGAAGCGCAGCTTGACCGCTTCTTGATGGAAATCCGCATCAACTTCCCAGACGCGGAAACCGAGCGTGCGATCCTAGATAAAACGACCAGCACGAGCCTATCCCAAGCACCGACAGCTTTTAGCGATACAGAGCTGATGGAAGTTCAGGCCCTCGTGCGCGCCATGCCGATTGGCGAGACGGTCGTAGATGGTATTTTGCGCATGGTGCGCTCCGCCAGGCCAGGTACTGTCGATAGCCCGCTGCCAGTGAATGCTGTTTCATGGGGGCCAGGCCCGCGCGCCAGCCAGGCACTCTCACTTGCCGCGCGCGCCCGCGCATTGCTTGATGGACGCCTCGCACCATCCGCAGATGATGTGGCTGCTTTGGCGCCTGCCATTCTGCGCCACCGCATGGCCCTGACCTATACTTCTGAGATAGAGGATGGACTTGATATAGATGCCGCGATTCAGAAACTTATCGGTATGCTCGGTTAAGCTGCATGGCGATTATGGCGAAACCGACAGCCGGGCGATTTGACGCCAATATGGTCGCAGAAGCAGAGGCGCTTGGCCGCGCCGCCGTCCGCATCCGCCCCGTTGGCCGGCGCCCTCATGAAGCCCAGACGGGCTCCCATGGCCGCAGGCGCGCTGGGCCCGGAAGTGCTTTCTGGCAATACCGCGCCTACGATCCTGGTGAATCTATCCGCAATATTGACTGGCGCCGTTCCGCCAGGGGCGACAATGCAATCGTCCGCGAGCGGGAATGGGAAGCGGCCCTGACACTGGATATTTGGGTAGACGCCTCCCGTTCGATGGATTTCCCACCAGCGCCCGCCCCAATGGCAAAACGCGGTACTGCGGATATGCTCGTGCTTGCCGCTGCCAGTGCTTGGCTGGAGAACGCCGAGCGCGTGCGGGTCCTGGACGATCCACGGCCAGTAAACACCTCCGGGCTTGGCAAGATTGGCAGCGTTGTCGCCGCCCTCGACCGTGCTGCATCTAACCCAGGTGCTGCCGGTCAAGAGGATCTGCCACCGAGGGGACCAGCGCCGCGCCAAGGCTTCGTGCTGCTGGTCGGTGATTTTCTGGCACCCATAAGCGATTTCGCCGAACGCGCAGCCACGCTCGCAGGGCGGGGGGCGCAGGGGGCCGTAATCCAAGTTCTGCACCCCCATGAAATTGAATTGCCTGCCAAGGGCCGTGTTGAGTTTGCAAGCATTGAAGCAGGCGAACGGCATTTATTACGGAACGTTGCCCTTGGCCAGGACGAGTATCACCAACGGATGACGGACCATTCGGACGCGCTTCGCACCGCACTGGCTCGGTTCGGCTGGGGCTTTGTGCAACACCGCACCGATGCACCGTTAACGCCATCATTGACCCGCGCCTTAGCCCTGCTCGCGGCTGACGGGGCTTGAACAGCATGGGTTCCCTGATCTCCAGCTTAGCGTTCGCCGCGCCGCTTGCCTTGCTGGCCCTGGCGTTGGCACCCGCAGTCTGGTGGTTATTGCGCGCGCTCCCGCCCCCACCACGGAATGCTGCGTTCCCATCCCTGCATATCCTCCGTCATATTGACGTTGAGGAAGCGACGCCGGCTAAGCCGCCTTTGCCGCTGCTGGGCGTCCGCATGGCCTTATTCTTCGCCGTGGTACTGGCTATCGCTGGCCCGCGTCTTGATCCGGGTGTCCTTCCGCCAGGTGCCACTCCAGTTGTCGTAATTGTTGATAACGGATGGGCATCGGCCCCGCATTTCGACAAGAAACGTGAAGCGCTCGATGACATTATCGACGCCGCCGCGTCTGATAACCGTAAGCTGGCCGTTATTGCAACAGCGCCTGACGCAGATGGAGAGCCCATCATTCTGGAAGGCCGCGCTGCGGAGCTTCGGGACTCGCTTTTGAAGCTACAACCGCAACCTTGGCCCGTGAACTACAAAGCTGTGCTCAAGCGCGCACAGAACGCACGCTTTAATGAAACCCATTACGCGATCTGGCTCTCGGATGGCATCACAGCACCTGACGCACTCGATCTCGCGACTGAATTCCGCGATTGGCTGACCATCTGGTCTCCCGATTCAAGCGAAACGCCGCTTTTACTGCGCCCTCCTGTGCGAGATGGCGCTAGAATGGATATCGCTATCGAACGTGGTGATCGCGACTCCCGCCCGCAAGTCAGCCTCATCGCGCGATCTACAGACGGTGCCGCCATCGCCCGCGCTTCCACCAGCTTCGAAAACGGTGCGCAAACAACTTCAGCCCGCCTCATCGCACCTGTTGAAACTTTGAACCGAATTGCTCGGCTAGAAATCGCCAATCAAGCCAGCGCTGGCGCAACCATTCTGTTGGACTCAGCCTGGGGCCGCAGTAATGTCGGGATCGTAAGGTTAGCGGAATCGGGCGGGCACCCCCTGCTCGACCCATCACGCTATCTACTTGAAGCGCTAAAGCCGTTCGCGGAAGTTCATACCGGCACCGTGGACGCGCTTATTAAGGCCGAAATCGATGTCATTCTGCTGACGGATCAAGCTGGTGCCGATCCTGATATCCGCCAAACGCTGGATGAATGGACCCGTGACGGTGGCGTGTTGATCCGTTTCGCTGGGCCACGCTTGACCGAAACCCCCGATGGGTTGACGCCTGTTCCGCTCCGCGCTGGCGGCCGAGCCCTTGGCGGGTCGATGTCCTGGTCAACGCCGCTTGGATTGGCACCTCTGCCGGAACAAGGGCCTCTCAACGGATTGACGCCCCCTGATGGTGTCGCGGTGTCACGTCAGGCATTGGCTGAACCTGGACCAGAATTGGCGGCTGTCACTTGGGCCGCACTCGCAGATGGAACGCCGCTGGTTACTGGCGGAGAGTTTGGCGACGGTATCCTGGCACTAATCCATGTGGACGCTGGGCCTGATTGGTCCGACCTGCCGATCTCCGGCTTCTTTGTTGAAATGCTGCGCCGCTTAACGGCATTGGCGACGGAACGCGGCCAAGCGAAAAGGGGGAATGAACTGGCAGCAATGCGCATCATGGACGGATATGGCCGCATGGCTGCGGCACCTCCTGGGTTGAGCAAGCTGAAACTCGGCCCGGACGCAGTCACCCCCGGACCAAGACTACCACCTGGATATTACGGGCCGGAAGATGCGCCAATGGCACTTAATCTATCTCCTGCAATTGATACACTCGGCCCCTTGCCACAATTGCCGCGCGCTAAGGTGGTGTCCTATGGCGGCGCAGATGTCATCCGCATAGCACCCTGGCTTCTTGGGCTGGCAGCACTCCTGCTGCTCGGCGAGTTCCTGTTGACGCTTGGCTATTCCGGCCGACTTCCTGCACTTCCGGGCATGTCAAAGCGCAACGCAACCACTGCCGGAATGTTGGCACTGTTTTTGCTCCTGGTACCTGGGGATTTAGAAGCCCAAGGTATCTCCAGCGCAGCCGCCCTTGAAACGCGGCTCGCCTTTATCGAGACGGGTAATCCGGAAATAGATAGGCAAAGCCGTATGGGCCTCATTGGTGTCGCAAAGGCCTTGAACGACCGAACATCAGTTGAGCCCGGCCCGCCGCTTGGCATCAATCTGGACCGGGATGACGTTACTTTATTGCCATTCATCTACTGGCCAGTAACATCCGACTTTCCGGTACTTTCCATGAAGGCACGCGCAAAACTGGCGCGGTACATTTCAACCGGCGGCATGATCCTGTTCGATACGCGAGACGGAGATCGTGCGGCTGCCTTGGAACCACTCGGCCAAGCCACGCCAGAGGCAATAGCCCTCCGACGTATCCTTGAAGGTGCGCCGGTGCCACCGTTAACGCCGATACCACTAGATCACGTATTAACCCGCTCCTACTACCTGCTGAATGAGTTTCCGGGCCGTATTCCGTCCAGCCCCATATGGGTCGAACGCGCAGGATCATCAGCATATGACGGCGTGACAGCGATTATCATTGGCGGATCAAGCTGGGCAGCTGCGTGGGCAATCGACGATGCAGGCCGCCCCATCTATTCCGTCTCGCCCGGTGGCGACCGGCAACGTGAGTTGGCGACGCGCTTTGGCGTCAATGTCGTGATGCACGCACTGACCGGCAGTTATAAAGGCGATCAGGTGCACTTGCCGTCTATTATGCAGAGGCTTGGCCAATGAACGCCGCTGGACTCGCCTTTGACCCCCTTCTGCCATGGGCCGCGATCGCCATTCTGGTCGCTGCCGCGCTGCTGGTGTTCGGATACGGATTATCACGCAGCGCGCCTAGTGTATGGGGTCGAACGCTCGCTTTTGCCATGATTGCAGCGATGCTGGCAGGCCCCAATCTTCGCGTAGAAGAACGTCGATCCGAAACCGATGTGGCCGTAGCCCTTATTGATGGCTCAAGCTCCATGCAAACCGGCGATAGACAAACCGACGCCGCAAAGGCTGCCAAAGCGCTGCAACAGGCTACCGCGAAGATAGACAACCTAGAACTCCAGATCGTCCAGGGCCAACCTGATACAAATGAAGCCGCCAACGGCACCCGCATGTTCCAGCCTTTGACCGACGCTTTCGCCGACGTGCCGCGCAATCGGCGCGCCGGGGCATTTCTGATAACGGACGGTCAAGTCCACGATGCGCCTCTGACCCGCGATGCTGCAGCCATCCTGGCCCCGCTACTCGGTGGTGCGCCGTTACATGCTCTTGTTGTCGGTGAGGCCAACGAAGGCGACCGGCGCATACGCATTACCGCTGCACCACCCTTCGCGTTGGTCGGGGCTGAAGCAGACGTGCGGTTTGTTATTGAAGATGACCCCGTCCAACCAACCCGCCACCCTGCTGAGGTTACGGTTCACATCGACGGTATTCCCGTTCAGCGCCTGCGGGCTTGGCCGGGCCGGGAAACTGCTGTGCTTATTACCGTGGACCGTGCAGGCAGACACGACGTTGAAATATCTGTTGAAGCTGGGCCAAAAGAAGTCAGCCTGCTGAATAACAAGGCGCTCGCGGAGATCGCTGGCATCCGGGATAGGCTGCGCGTTCTGATGGTTTCAGGCCAGCCCCATGCGGGCGAACGGGTATGGCGGAATCTCCTAAAATCCGATCCAGCCGTTGATCTGGTGCATTTCACGATCCTCCGGTCGCCCGAGAAGATCGACTATACGTCCACCCGTGAACTGGCACTCATTGCATTCCCAATTCGGGAATTGTTTGAACGGAAGCTGCCAGAATTCGATCTTATCCTGTTTGATCGCTACCCAAGGCGTGACCTTATTCCGCCGAGCTATCTGGCGAACATTGTGGAGCATGTGCGGAATGGCGGTGCGCTGCTAGAGGCATCGGATTCAGCCTACGCCAATCCAAACACCAGCCTAGCTGAGTCCGCACTTGGTGCCGCCTTGCCCGGTCTACCAACAGGCCGCGTACTCACGTCCGCCTTCCGGCCAACGCTGACAGACCTTGGCCGTCGCCATCCGATCACCGCACCACTGACTGGCAAAGACCCCGAGAACTGGGGCCGATGGCTTCGGCAGATCGAGGTCGCTCCTGGTGCTGGCAAGGTGCTGATGACCGGCATTGAAAATAGCCCGCTTATTTCCCTGGCGAAGTTCGGTGAAGGGCGTGTGGCGCAAGTCTATTCCGACCAGATTTGGCTCTGGGCGCGGGGCTTTGAAGGTGGAGGACCGCACAGTGAATTGCTGCGCCGCCTTGCCCACTGGCTGATGCGCGAGCCTGAGCTTGAAGAAATCCGCCTAAATGCTGCAATTGCTGGCGATGTTCTGACGGTTGAACGCTTCACCGTCGATGCTGACGCAACCGCCATTGTCAAGATTACGACTCCGGACGGCACAATCACCCAGCTTGCACTAGAAGCTGAGGAAGATGGTCGCGCTCGAGCTGAAGCCCCTGCCCCATCGCTGGGTCTCTATAGGGTGATAGAGGGTGCGCGCGCCGCAATCGTCGTCAAAGGCGACCCAAACGGTCCCGAAGCACAAGACCTGCGCGCTGATCCTACACGGCTATTGCCGGTGATTTCCGCTGCCAATGGCGCTGCATGGCGGTTGACAGATAAAGGCCAGCCGCAAATCCGTATGATCCGCCAAGGCCGCACTACCCGCGGCCGAAGCTGGATTGGCCTACAGGAAAATCGCGCCTTCTCCGTCGAAAGCGTGCGCTCCGCCAACCTGCCGCCCGCATGGCTAGCACTCCTGCTCATCCTGGCTGGTCTCGGTTGGTCCTGGTACCGGGAAAGCAAGCTCAACTAACGCCCACTCCCCGGTAACTTCGGGGTCTGGCTCTAGGGAGCGCCGCTCTGCTGCGAGGCGGGCGGCCCTCTCTGCATTCAATCGGCCTAGCGCCCAGATTGCAGCGGCGCGTACTAGTGGGCTTTCATCCGCTATAAGACGTTCTGCGCTGGCTGCGAGATCAGACACACCAGAATTGCCGATTGCGATCAACACGTTACGTACAAATCGATTGCGCCCTGTTCGCTTAATTGGCGATCCAGCGAAAACCTGACGAAATGTAGTGTCATCCAAGGCCACTAACTCAACCAGCCTGGGTGCAGTCAGTTCAGGGCGCGGCCAGAGGCCCGGTTCTCGTGTTTCAACGGCAAACTTGTTCCAGGGACAGACCGCCAAACAGTCATCGCAGCCATAGATCCGGGCACCGATACCCTCCCGCAGGTCAAGCGGAATATGGCCTTTATGCTCAATCGTAAGGTATGAGACGCAGCGTCTGGCGTCGAGTTTATAAGGACCGGTGAAGGCGTTCGTTGGACAGATATCAAGGCAACGGCTGCACTGGCCACAATGATCCGTCTCTGGCGCGTTCGGCTCCAACTCCTGATCCAGAAACATCTCGCCCAGGAAAAACCAATTGCCAAGGTCACGGCTAACGACGTTACTGTGCTTCCCTTGCCAGCCAATGCCCGCACGAGATGCCAAGTGCTTCTCCATGACAGGTGCCGTATCAACGAATACCTTCACGCCAGTACAGTGCTGCTCACTGGTCCAGCGCGCCAGCTGTTTGAGCCGAGATTTCAGGACGTCATGGTAATCCTGAGCCGTCTGCGCATAAACGCTAATGGTCCCCCTGTCCTGTGGCTTTTGCTGATCGAGCGGATTGGCTTGTGGCCGGTAACTCATGGCTACAACAACAACGGTCCGCGCCTCTGGCCAAAGCGTCTGCGGATCAGCCCGCCGGTCCGCATGGGCTTCAAGCCAGCCCATATCGCCTTGCATGCCAGCGTCGAGAAACGCCGCAAGCCCATCCTTCGCCGCTTGGGTTGACGCGGCAGGCGCAAAGCCCACCGCATCAAAGCCGAGAGCAAGGGCCTTATCGCGAATTACGGCCTTTAGCGCTTCTGGTGTGAGCGCCGCCGCCAGAGCCTCAGCCAAGGCCCCGCATGAAGCTTGTCCGGGATTTTGCGGCCTGCATTAGGAAATTTAGGTCACTGCCTGCTAGCACCATTTTAGCGCCCATACCGATATACTTTGACGCGAGATCTTCATCGTAAACACCTCCCATGCCAAGGAATTTTCCATTATTCGCGCAGGCTGACGCGGCCGTCTCATAGGCTTTGCGCACGTCTTCGTGGCCATACTGGCCAGAGATACCCATTTCGGCGCAAAGGTCATTGGTGCCGATCAACAGCACGTCTACGCCTGCAACGGCAGCCATGGCATCTGCATTAGCAACGCCTGTTCGGCTTTCAATCATGCAGACGACGAGGATGTTCTCATTTGTCTTGGCTGCCCGCTCTGCCATGGGTAGTTCAGCATAGTCCAGTTGTGGTGCGGGGCCGCCGATGGAGCGTTTGCCCATGGGCGGATGCAAGCACTGAGCAGCAATGCGTTCAGCTTCCTCTAACGTATCGACATGGGGTGCCACGATGCCTTGGGCACCGGAATCCAGCGGCCGGCTCATCAGGTATGAGGCATGGTGGGACGAGCGCACCATTGGCGTGATGCCGGCATCCAGGCCAGCGGAACACATCTGTGCTGCCGTATCGATACCCATGGAGTTATGTTCGAGATCGATAAACAACCAGTCGAAACCGCACACCTGCATGATCTTCGCCGTGTCCACCGTCCGCGCCTGGCGGAGGCCGACGCCAAGCGCCAATTCACCGGCTTTGAGTTTCTCTTTGGTTAAATTCACTGGCATCACGGTCATCCTATGTCTGTGTTGTAGCAAGCATGCCCGAAGCCTTAGCGGGCGTCCAATCGCTGGAAGAGCAGCAGTGTCGTAAGATCCCCGAAGTCGATCCTGGCTCTGGCGCTCGCCGCAACGCTTGGCTTCGCCCGCCATGCGACCCCAAGACCAGCGGCCTCCAGCATTGGTAGATCGTTGGCACCATCTCCGACTGTAACGGCATCATCCAAACTGATCGCAAGCTCAGTCGAAAGTGCGCGCAGCGTCGCAAGTTTGGCATGCTTATCGAGAATTGGTTCAATCACGCGCCCCGAAAGCTTTCCGTCCATGACTTCAATATCATTTGATTTATATCCATTAAAATCAAGGAGTTCTGAAATTCTGCTCGTAAAGTACTTTAATCCTCCAGACACCAATATGCACTCCGCACCCGCCCTCCGCATGCCAGCGACCATTGCCGCCGCACCGGGTGAGAGCTCCGTCCCTGCGTAGGTGCGCGCAAGCACGCCCGCGTCCATGCCAGCTAAAAGAGCCATGCGCTCGCGAAGGGCGGCTTCGAAATCCAATTCGCCGTTCATAGCCCGGGCGGTGATTGCGGATATCTGATCCTTCAGCCCGACTTCGCCCGCCATTTCGTCCAATGTTTCCGTGGTGACGATCGTCGAGTCCATGTCGGCGATCAGCAGGCGCTTGACCCGGTCCGTCGATGGCTGCAACGCGAAATCGACTGCAGCCGGTCCAAGCACTGTCCGGACTGCCGACGCCAAGCGTTCATCCCGAAATTCCGCCTCTGCTGCTATATCAGCCGCACGGCCTTCCGCGAATATATCTGGCGCGCTGATTGCCCCTGCACCGCCCGCCGCGAGCGCGGCCTGCCCCATGTCAAGAAATTGGGGGTCGAGCAGTTCGTCCAGCGGCGCTACAAGAGTAAGTATGGCGTTCACTTCAGATCCTTCCGGTACGGCTTCAGCCAAACCTGTCCTCATCATCGCTGGCCCCACCGCCAGCGGTAAATCCGCTGCTGCATTAGATGCGACGCGGCTGACCAATGGCGTGGTGATAAACGCCGATAGCATGCAGGTCTATAAGGGCTTGCCTTTAATTACGGCCCGCCCCTCGCCTGAGGATGAGGCAGCCGCTCCGCACGAGCTATATGGTTGGCTTGAGCCCGATGAGGTGTGTTCTGCCCAACGTTGGCAGGACGCAGCGCTGGCGGAGATTAAGCAGGCTCACTTAACCGGCCGCCTGCCCATCATCTGCGGCGGCACAGGGTTTTATATTGAGACCCTGACGGACGGCCTACCCCCTGCACCAGATATCCCACCAGATATACGAGACGCCGCCCGGGCCGAGGTCGCAGCAGATATGGCGGCAGCACATGAATTGCTGCAGGCGGTTGACCCGGCAACAGCAGCCCGGATTGAACCCCGTGATGCCCAGCGCCTCGCACGCGCGATCGAAATATGGCGCACGACTGGACTGATCACGTCGGAAGTGCTGAACAAGCCGCGAATAGCGCCTTCGGGCTTGGTATTCCATCGCCTGATCCTAATGCCAGAACGGCAGACGCTGTATGAGCGCATCAACCGACGCGCTGCACGGATGGCCGATATGGGCGCGCTTGAAGAAGCTGCTGCATTTCTTGAGCGAGGGCTGGATGAAGCCTTGCCCGCCATGAAAGCCATTGGGCTTAGAGAGTTTGGCGCTGCGTCGCGCAATGAAATTTCAATAATCGACGCCATCGAAGCAACCGCCCAAGCGTCTCGCCGCTACGCAAAAAGACAAATTACATGGCTGCGTGGGAGAAGGGCGGCGTCTGAAATTCTAAATGCGCAATATAATTCCAATTATTTGCCGAAAATAGAAGAGTATCTCGATAAATTCGGGTTGACCGCACCTTGACCTGCTTATAATCTACAAAAATCTTATGATATCGCCACTTTAGCAATAAAATGTCGCAATCTAAATTTAACTATGACGAGCAATACCATGTCGAATAATGAAATGACTGGCGCCGCGATCATCGTGCGCGCCTTAATCGATCAGGGCGTTGAGGCCGTGTTTGGCTATCCGGGTGGCGCTGTGCTGCCGATCTATGACGAGATATTCAACCAGAACCACCTGAAGCACTATCTTGGGCGTCAGGAAGGTGGTTGCTTGCATGCCGCTGAAGGGTATGCGCGTTCGACTGGCAAAGTCGGCGTAGCCCTCGTCACATCCGGCCCGGGTGCAACCAACGCTGTCACCGGATTAACTGACGCGCTGATGGACTCGATCCCCATTGTCTGCCTCACCGGCCAAGTACCGACGCACCTGATCGGCAACGATGCCTTCCAGGAAGCGGACACCACAGGCATTACCCGCCCTTGCACCAAGCATAACTACCTTGTTAAAGACATCGCTGACCTGCCGCGGGTAATGCATGAAGCCTTCCATGTGGCCTCATCTGGCCGCCCAGGCCCAGTCGTGATTGATCTGCCGAAGGACATTCAGTTCGCAAATGGCATCTATCAAGGCCCCGAAGAGTTCGACCATCGCTCCTACAAGCCAAAGACTGACCCCAGCACCAAAAAGCTGGATGAAGCCCTTCGCCTAATGGCCAATGCTAAACGCCCGCTGTTCTATGTGGGCGGCGGCGTTATCAATGCTGGGGGGGAAGCTTCTGAGAATCTAGTGAAGCTCGTGCGCGCTACGGGGTTCCCAATCACACAGACGCTGATGGGCCTCGGTGCCTTCCCGACGGACGACAAGCAGTCCCTCGGCATGGTTGGCATGCATGGCCTCTATGAGAGCAACATGGCGATGCATGATTGCGATCTGATGATCGGCATAGGCGTCCGCTTTGATGATCGCGTGACGGGTCGTCTCGATGCGTTCTCGCCCGGCTCCACGAAAATCCAGATCGATATCGATCCTTCATCCGTCAACAAGAACGTGCGCGTTGATCTGCCGATCATCGGCGATGCAGGCAAGGCAATCGATTATCTGTTGAAGGGTTGGCGCACCAAGAAAATGAACGCTGATGGCGCAGCACTCGATCTCTGGTGGAAGGTGGTCAACAAGTGGCGCGAAAAGCGTTGCCTCAGCTACTTCCCAGACAAAAACATCATCAAGCCGCAACAAGCGCTGGAACATCTGCAGGCCGAGATGGAAAAGGACGCTCGCGAATATTACGTGACGACCGAAGTTGGCCAACACCAGATGTGGGCAGCGCAATACCTGCAATTCCGCCAGCCAAACCGCTGGATGACATCTGGCGGCCTGGGCACCATGGGCTACGGCCTGCCCGCCGCTATTGGCGTTCAGGTGGCGCATCCAGACGCGCTCGTGGTCGATGTATCGGGCGAAGCGTCATTCATGATGAACATGCAGGAAATGTCCTGCATCGCGCAGTACAAGCTGCCTGTGAAACTGTTCATCCTGAATAATCAGTGGATGGGCATGGTTCGCCAGTGGCAGGAATTGCTGCACGGAGCGCGCTATTCTGAAAGCTACACAGACAGCTTACCGGACTTCGTGAAACTGGCGGAATCGTTCGGATGGACCGGCATGGTCGCTAATGATCCGAGCGAACTCGATGAAGTGATTGATCGGATGCTGACCACGGAAGGCCCTGTCATAGCTGACATTCGAGTTGATCAAAAAGAAAACTGCTATCCAATGATCCCATCGGGCGCTGCCCACAATGAAATGTTGATGGGCCCAGGTGCTGTGCAAGATGCAGATGTGAGTTCAGCCGGAAAGGCGCTGGTTTAAGGTTATGGCTTCCGTATACGAAGAACAGACTCACATTGAACAGATCGCCCGGCACACGATCGCCATCCTTGTCAGCAATGAACCAGGTGTTCTAGCGCGCGTCATCGGCCTGTATTCTGGCCGTGGATACAATATCGACAGCCTAACGGTCGCTGAAACTGACCACATAGCCGGCCTTTCGCGCATCACTATTGTGACGACGGGCACGCCAATGATCATTGAGCAGATCAAAGCGCAGCTTGGCCGCCTCGTTCCGGTACACAAAGTCTCGGACCTGACAGAAGAAGGCCCGCATGTTGAGCGCGAACTGGCGCTGATCAAGGTCGTGGGAACCGGCGAACACCGCGTGGAGGCTCTGCGGATTGCAGGCATTTTCCGCGCCCGCGCCGTGGACAGCGCAATCGATAGCTTTGTCTTCGAACTCACCGGATCGTCAGAAAAAGTCGACGCCTTCATCAATCTGATGAAGCCGCTTGGCCTCGCTGATGTTGCACGAACAGGCGTTGTCGCCATTGCGCGCGGCACAGAGGCGCTTTAAAAACCGTTCATCCTTCGTTTGGCTAGAGCGTTCAGCCCTGGCCGTTCATCCATCCAAAACCTGTAAAGCTTAAGAGGACACCCGCCAAATGCGCGTCTATTATGATCGTGATGCCGACGTAAACCTGATCAAGTCCAAAAAGGTCGTGATCGTTGGCTATGGTAGCCAGGGCCACGCCCATGCCAACAACCTGCGTGACAGCGGCGTCAAAGAAGTTGTCGTTGCATTGCGTCCGGGTTCCGGCAGTGCCAAGAAGGCCGAAGATGCGGGCTTCAAAGTTATGCCCCCTGCTGAAGCCGCCCAATGGGCTGACGTCATTATGATGCTGACGCCTGATGAAGGCCACGCTGCACTTTGGGAAGACGATCTGCGCGACAACATGCGTGCGGGCGCTGCCCTTGCCGTCGCTCACGGTCTCTCCTTGCACTTCAATCTGGTTGAGCCTCGCGCCGACATTGATGTGTTCATGGTCGCACCAAAAGGCCCAGGCCACTTGGTCCGCACCGAATATGTGCGTGGCGCTGGCGTGCCAAGCCTTCTAGCGATTGGCCAGGATGCAACGGGCAACTGCCACGACATCGGCCTCTCCTACTCCTGCGCTAATGGCGGCGGTCGCGCTGGTATCATCGAAACCACGCTTAAGGAAGAATGCGAAACTGACCTCTTCGGTGAGCAGGTCGTTCTCTGCGGTGGCCTCACAGCATTGATCCAGGCCGGGTTCGAAACGCTGACCGAAGCCGGTTATGCACCAGAAATGGCCTATTTCGAATGCGTCCATGAAGTAAAGCTGATCGTTGACCTGATCTATGAAAACGGTCTTGCTGGCATGCGCTACTCCGTGTCCAACACGGCAGAATATGGCGATTATACGCGTGGCCCACGCGTCATTGATGCAGACACCAAAGCGCGGATGAAGCAGATTCTGACCGAAATTCAGACCGGTGAATTCGCTCGTGAGTTCGTTACCGAAAACCAGGCTGGTCAGCCGAGCTTCAAAGCCAAACGCCGCATCGGCGCTGGTCATGAGCTCGAAGTCGTTGGCGAGCGCCTGCGCGGCATGATGCCTTGGATTTCTGAGAACGCGATCATCGACAAAGCTAAGAACTAATTTCTACTGCTACAGACTAAACGGCAAAACGCCGGCTCTGGGAAATCCGGGAGCCGGCGTTTTACGTTTAATCAGGACGCCACACGATTTTCGTTGGCGGCATAGAACTCGCGGCAGTTCCGCTAAATATGAAGTGCACGACCGTCCACAGCGAGTGCAGCTTCTTTAACGGCCTCGTTGAGCGTTGGGTGGGCATGGCAGGTGCGGGCGATATCTTCTGAAGACGCGCCAAACTCCATGCCGAGTGCTATTTCAGCGATCAAGGTGCCAGCATCTGGTCCGATGATATGCGCGCCCAGAACTTGGTCCGTTTCCGCATCCGCCAAAATCTTCACAAAGCCATCGCCGCCGCTGCTTGCACGGGCGCGGCTGTTAGCTTGGAACGGGAACTTGCCGACTTCGTAGGCGATGCCTTGCTCTTTCAGCTGCTCTTCCGTGCGGCCAACTGAGGCGACCTCTGGCCATGTGTAAACGACGCTTGGAATGCAATCGTAGTCGATGTGACCAGCCTGGCCTGCCATGATCTCGACAGCGACAGACCCTTCATCCTCAGCCTTGTGTGCCAGCATGGGGCCGTCCACAACGTCACCGATGGCCCATATGCCCGCAACATTCGTGCGGTAATGGCTATCAATCTTGACCTTGCCACGATCCATCTCAACGCCAGCCTCTTCCAGCCCAAGGCCTTCGGTGTAGGGGCGCCGGCCAATGGCGACGAGTGCGACATCAGCCTTAATGTCTTCAGCGTCACCGCCCTTGGCAGGCTCAACTGTGAGCGTAACACCGCCGCGGGTAGTCTTGGCGGCTGTAACCTTGGTTAAGAGGCGGAACGTGAATCCGGCTTTCTTCAGCGAGCGCTGCATGTGCTTGCCAAGCTCAAGATCCATTGTCGGCAAAATGCAATCAAGGAATTCAACAACTTCAACCTCAGCACCTAGCCTACGCCATACAACGCCAAGCTCTAGCCCGATCACACCGCCGCCGATGATGACCATCTTCGTTGGCACTTTCGGCAGGTCCAGCGCACCGGTAGAGGAGACGATCTTCTTCTCGTCAATCTCAATACCTGGCAGGGGCGCCGTTTCAGACCCCGTCGCGATCAAGATATTTTTGGTTTTGAGCGTGGTTTCTTTGCCATCATTAGCCGTGGCGATGACAGTATCTGCACCCTTGATGGAGCCCCGCCCAATCACATAATCGACTTTGTTCTTCTTGAACAAGAACTCAATGCCGGAAGTGAGGCCATCAACGACCTCATCCTTCGATTTCAGCATCCGTTTTAGATCAAGCTCGAGGCCGGAGACCTTTACGCCAAGGTTAGCGAACGCATGGCCCGCTTCTTCATAGGCATGGCTCGCGTGCAGCAAATGCTTGGAGGGAATGCACCCAACGTTCAAGCAAGTGCCGCCCAGGCTGCCGCGCATCTCTACACAGGCCGTCTTCATGCCAAGCTGGGCAGCCCGAATAGCGGCGACATAGCCGCCTGGGCCTCCGCCGATGACGACGAGATCATAAGCGTCGCTCATGGGGTCCATCCCTTACATGTCGAGGAGAAGGCGGCGCGGATCTTCAAGGCTCTCCTTTATCCGCACCAAGCACGTGACGGCCTCAGAGCCATCAACAATGCGATGATCATAGGAGAGCGCCAAATACATCATCGGGCGTGACTCAATTGAACCATCAGGCATCACCATCGGGCGCATCTGTGTTTTGTGCATGCCGAGGATGCCGGATTGCGGTGGGTTCAGAATTGGCGTCGACATAAGCGAGCCATAGACGCCACCGTTCGAAATCGTGAAGGTACCGCCCGACATATCAGCCATACTGAGTTTGCCGTCCCGGGCCTTCTTCGCAAAGCCGCCAATGGATTTTTCAATCCCAGCAAGGCTCAGCGTTTCAGCATTGCGGATGATCGGCACAACGAGGCCATTTTCCGTGCCAACAGCAACGCCAACATCATAGTAATTCTTGTAGACAACCACATCGCCATCAATCATTGCGTTGACGGCAGGTACGTCGCGCAGGCCTTGGATAGCCGCCTTCACAAAGAACGACATGAAGCCGAGGCGCACATCATGGCGCTTCTCAAAGTCGTCCTTATATTCTTTGCGAGCCGCCAGGATCGCCGTCATATCCACCTCATTGAAGGTGGTGAGCATCGCAGCAGTGTTCTGGGCTTCTTTGAGACGCTCAGCGATGCGGCGGCGCAGGCGGGACATTTTCACTCGCTCTTCAGAGCGATCGGCTTCAGGCTCAGCCAGAGCGAACACATCCTTGCCACCGCTAGCGAGGAAGTCGAGCACGTCAGCCTTGGTCAGGCGACCGCCACGGCCAGAAGCTGGAATGGATTTGGGATCAAGACCGTTCTCAGCAACAAGCTTCTTTACAGAAGGCGGCATCGGCGGTGCGCCGGCCGCGAGGGCTGCGGGAGACATCGATAAAGCGGGCTGGGGTGCAGCTGCGGACGCAGCTGGCGCTGATTTGGGCGCCACAGCGGCCGGCGCAGGTGCTTTGGCGGCTTCTGCTTTCGGGACTTCGGCCTTTGGCGCTGCCTTAGCTGGCGCTGGTGTGCCACTTTCATCGATGCTGGCAAGCAATGCGCCAACTTCTACATTGTCGCCCTCAGCCACTTTGAGTTCGCCCAATACACCGCTTGCGGGTGCTGGAACCTCTACCGTGACCTTATCCGTTTCAAGCTCGACGATTGGCTCATCCGCCTTAACGGCGTCGCCAGATCGCTTGATCCAACGGGCGATAGTCGCCTCTGTAACGGATTCGCCCAGTACGGGCACGACTATTTCGACAGCCATAATTCATTCCTACCTACGGGCGCGCACGCCCAGAGTTCTTTTCAATCCTAGAACGTTAGCGCTTCATCGACCAGTTTTGCCTGCTCTGCAATATGACGCTTCATAACGCCTGTCGCAGTGGAGGCCGCTTCCGCACGGCCCATATACCGCGGACGGGCGGCCTTCAGCTTCGGCACTTCAGCCATCGCCGCTTCGAGCTTGCGGTCAATGAAACGCCAAGCGCCCATGTTTTCAGGCTCTTCCTGACACCAAACGATCTCAGCATTCGGGTACTTCTTCAGCTCCGCCGCGATAGACTTAATTGGGAACGGATAGAGCTGCTCAACCCGAAGGATCGCAACGTCCTTGATCTCACGCTCATCACGGGTAGCTGCCAGATCATAGTAGACCTTACCAGCGCACAGGACGACGCGTTTGACCTTGGAGTTTGCAGCCAGCTTGCCTTCATCATGAATGACACGATGGAAGGATGAGCCAGGACCGAATTCCTTTATATCTGAAACACATGCTTTGTGCCGCAACAGTGATTTCGGCGTCATGACGATCAACGGCTTGCGGAAGTTCCGGCACACCTGACGGCGCAGCATATGGAAGTAGTTGGCCGGAGTTGTCGGCACGCAAACCTGCATGTTGTCCTCAGCGCACATCTGCAAATAGCGCTCGAGCCGAGCCGAGGAATGCTCCGGCCCCTGCCCTTCATAACCATGCGGCAGCAACATCGTGATGCCGGACATCCGAAGCCATTTGAGTTCACCGGATGTGATGAACTGATCAATTATGACCTGAGCGCCGTTAGCAAAATCACCAAACTGCGCTTCCCACATCACAAGCGCCTTCGGCTCTGCGGTGGTGTAGCCATACTCGAAGCCGAGCACCGACATTTCGGCAAGCGGACTATCCAGAATATCTACCTTCGCCTGATCTTCGCGGATATGTTGTAGCGGCGTAAACTTCTCGCCGGTGTCCTGGTCTGTCAGCGTCGCATGACGTTGGGAGAATGTGCCGCGACCACAATCCTGGCCGGAAAGCCGAACTGGCGTGCCTTCAATCGCGCAGCCGCCGAAGGCCAAGGCTTCCGCCGTCGCCCAATCTAGTCCAGCTTTGCCTTGGATCGCTTCCCATTTCGCTTCGAACTGACGGGCTATCTTACGGTTCAGGTTAAAGCCTTCATCCACCGTCGTGATGCGCTTACCAATCTCCAGAAGCTCTTTCATCGCAAGTGCGGTATCGCCTCGGCGGTCATCACCCGTGGCGATATCCATGCCGGTCCAAGCACCTTCCAGCCAATCAGCTTTGTTTGGCTTATAGCTTTGGGCGGCTTTGAAATCTGCTTCCAGATGAGCTTTGAAATCATCAACCAGCGCACCGGCTTGGGCTTCAGTGATTGTTCCTTCAGCCACCAAACGATCAGCATAGACCTTTCGGGTGGTGGGGTGATCAGCAATGGCTGCATACATTTGCGGTTGGGTGAACGCGGGCTCATCGCCTTCGTTGTGGCCCTGGCGGCGGTAGCAATACATGTCAATGACGATATCTTGCTTGAAGTGGTAACGGAATTCCGTAGCCAGTCGCGCTACATGCACAACTGCTTCCGGGTCATCGCCATTCACATGGAACACCGGTGCCTGAATGATCTTCGCCATTTCGGAGCAATATGGGCCAGAACGCGCATCGGTCGGAGAGGTAGTGAAGCCAATTTGGTTGTTGATGACGACATGGATTGTGCCGCCCGTCTGGTAGCCCTTCAGCTCTGAGAGCTCAAAGGTTTCAGCAACAAGGCCCTGGCCAATAAATGCCGCATCGCCATGGAGCAGAATACCCATAACGCGGTTGCGTTCTTTATCCTTACGTTGACGCTGCTTCGCACGGACCCGCCCAATCACGACCGGATTTACAACTTCCAAATGCGATGGGTTCGGCGTCAGAGAGAGATGGACGGTCTTGCCGTCAAACTCTCGGTCAGATGAGGTGCCGAGATGGTATTTAACATCGCCGGAACCCTGAACATCTTCAGGGTTCGCAGGCGTGCCCTGGAATTCAGAGAAGATGTTCCGGAATGGCTTATCGAACACGTTTGCGAGAAGGTTCAAGCGACCACGATGGGCCATGCCCATAACAAGTTCTTCGAGACCTAGCTGGCTGCCACGCTTGATAATCTGCTCAAGCAATGGAACCAATGCCTCGCCGCCTTCCAAGCCAAATCGCTTGGCACCAACGAAGCGCCGGTCGAGAAATTGCTCAAACGTTTCGGAGGCGGTTATGCGCTCCAGAATAGCGAGCTTGCCTCGATCTGTGAAATCTGTCTGATTGCGTGGCTCTTCGATACGATGCTGGATCCAGGACTTCTGGTCCGGGTCCTGGATATGCATGAACTCGACGCCGATTTTACCGCAATAGGTCGCCTGCACGGCGTCCATGATCGAGCGAAGCGTCGCTGTTTCCATGCCCAATACGTTGTCGATGAAAATCTCGCGATCGAGATCGCTTTCATCAAAGCCGTAGGTCTTATAGTCGAGCTCAGGGTGGTACTCGATTTCGTGCAAGCCGAGCGGGTCCAGCTCTGCATAGAGATGCCCGCGAATTCTGTAAGCGCGAATCAGCATCAATGCACGGATGGAATCCAACGTGGCGGCGCGGACGGACACAGCATCAATACTGGCTCCCGAGGCACCGTTCGTTTTGGCTGCACCCTTGCCATTCGCTTTGCCGTTTGCCCTGGCCTGCTTCGCCTCAATACCCCAGCCAGGGCCATCGACTTCTTCCAGGATTGCATCGGCATCGCCGCGCAGATCAGCGAACAGCGTCGCCCAGCTGTCGTCGACACTACTGGGATCAGCCAAATATTGATCGTACAGGTCAGCAATATAGGGCCCGTTAGGCCCATACAGGTAACTGGTGCGATCAGCCGTCAGCCGATCGATGGTCATGCCGTTTACGTCGCTTGCCATCTGATTTTTTGGGCGCAGCCGAATGAGGCCTTATGCACCCCCTCTTACCGTTGTGCCTGAAGTGTGTGGCATGAAGCCTTCACCCAATATGATTAACGACCCAATGCTTGCAACATAGTTTTGCCAAGACCCGCTGGGCTTTCGCTCACTGTGATGCCGGATTGGCGGAAAGCTTCGAACTTTACTTCCGCAGTCCCCTTGCCGCCAGCGATGATGGCACCTGCATGGCCCATACGCTTACCGGGAGGGGCCGTAGCACCAGCGATAAAGCCAACCATCGGTTTAGAGGAATTGGACTGGCGATAGAAATCCGCTGCTTCTTCTTCAGCAGATCCGCCGATTTCACCGATCATGATGATGCCTTGGGTTTCCTCGTCCGCGAGGAACAGCTCTAAGCAATCAATGAAGTTGGTGCCGTTCACCGGATCGCCGCCGATGCCGATGCAGGTGGTCTGGCCGAGGCCAGCCGCCGTTGTCTGTGCGACGGCTTCGTAGGTCAGCGTACCGGAACGAGAAACAACGCCGATAATCCCGCGCTTATGGATATGGCCGGGCATAATGCCGATCTTGCATTCATCCGGGGTAATGACGCCCGGGCAGTTCGGTCCGATCAGGCGGCTCTTAGAGCCTTCAAGCGCCCGCTTCACCTTCACCATGTCCACGACCGGAATGCCTTCGGTGATGCAGATCACCAGCGGCACTTCAGCATCAACGGCTTCTAGGATTGCATCTGCGGCGAAGGGAGGCGGCACGTAGATCACGCTAGCGTCGACGCCTGTAGTGTCCTGTGCTTCCTGAACGGTGTTGAACACGGGCAAACCCAAATGCGTTTGGCCACCTTTGCCGGGCGCAACGCCGCCGACCATATTCGTGCCGTATTCAATGGCGGTGCCGGAGTGGAACGTGCCTTGGCTGCCAGTGAAACCTTGGCAGATAACCCGGCTCGCCTTGTTGACTAGGACCGCCATTAGGCTGCCTCCCGCATTGCTTTGACGACTTTCTCAGCCGCGTCGCCGAGGTTATCGGCAGACACGATATCGATCCCGGAGTTCGCCATGATTTCCTTGCCTTGCTCCACATTCGTGCCTTCAAGGCGCACGACAAGTGGAACGCTCAGGCCTACTTCTTTGGCTGCTGCAACCACGCCTTCTGCGATAATATCGCAGCGCATGATGCCGCCGAAGATGTTGACCAGAATGGCTTTCACCGACGGATCAGAAAGGATGATCTTGAACGCCTTAATAACGCGATCTCTATCCGCCCCGCCACCTACATCCAGGAAGTTTGCAGGCTCAGCGCCGTTCAGCTTGATGATGTCCATCGTCGCCATAGCCAGGCCGGCACCATTCACCATACAGCCGATTTCGCCATCGAGCGCCACGTAGTTCAGCTCAGCTTCTTCAGCTTCACGCTCTACGGGGTTTTCTTCAGAGACGTCACGCTGTGCTTCAATATCCGGATGCCGGAACAGCGCATTGTCGTCAAAATTCATCTTGGCGTCGAGCGCCATGACATCACCAGCGCCCGTTACGACCAGTGGATTGATCTCAATCATGCTGGCGTCAAGCTCGTTGAACGCTTGATAAAGGCTTTGCAACAGCTTGACGGCAGAACCGACCTGCTTACCTTCCATGCCCAGCGCAAACGCTATGCGGCGCGCTTGGAACCCAGACATACCCACCAGGGGGTCCAGAACGACGGTGTGGATTTTCTCGGGCGTGACCTCAGCCACTTCCTCAATATCCATGCCGCCTTCCGTGGACGCCATGACGGTGACACGGCCAACACCGCGGTCCACCAACATGGAGAGATAGAGTTCACGCGCGATATCACAGCCGTCTTCGACATATAGCCGACCGACTTCTTTCCCCTCAGGCCCTGTCTGATTCGTGATCAGCGTCATGCCGAGCATGCGCTCAGCTTCCGCTTTCACATCCGCCACAGACTTAACGACCTTAACGCCGCCGCCTTTGCCGCGACCGCCAGCATGAATCTGCGCCTTTACGACATAAACCGGACCGCCGAGGTCTTCCGCGCCTTTAACGGCTTCGTCAACCGTAAAAGCCGGATGGCCCTTTGGTACAGACACGCCGTATTTAGCAAGCAGGCCTTTAGCCTGATGCTCGTGAACGTTCATATCGCCCCCTTATGTGGGTTGATTGAAATAGATGTCAGGCTCAGCCTGCATCCCGCATTTTCTTAGAGACGCTAACGAGTTCTTTGACCGCAGTGACAGACTTGTCGAAGTTGGCTTTCTCTTCAGCATCCAGTTCGATTTCAACAATCCGCTCAACACCGTTCTGGCCAAGCACGACCGGAACGCCGACATAAAGACCATCACAGCCATATTCGCCATTCAGGTAAGCAGCGCACGGCAGCACCCGACGCTTATCCTTCAAATAGCTTTCCGCCATCTGAACAGCAGAGGACGCAGGTGCATAGAAAGCCGAGCCTGTGCCAAGCAAACCAACGATTTCAGCGCCGCCGTCACGGGTGCGCTGCACGATCTGGTCAATCTTTTCTTGCGTGGACCAGCCCATCTTGATCAGATCAGGAACCGGAATGCCAGCGACTGTGGAATAGCGTGTCGAAGGCACCATGGTGTCACCATGGCCGCCAAGCACGAATGCCGTCACGTCTTCAACGGAAACGTTGAATTCTTCAGCCAGGAACAGACGGAAGCGCGCGCTATCTAGAACACCAGCCATGCCCACGACCTTGTTGGTCGGCATGCTGGAAGCTTCCTGCAGCATCGCAACCATCGCATCTAGCGGGTTGGTGATGCAGATAACGAAGGCGTCTGGGCAATGGGCCTTAAGGCCAGCACCAACGGAGCCCATAACTTTCGTGTTGATGCCGACGAGGTCATCACGGCTCATTCCGGGCTTACGCGCGACGCCAGCGGTGACGATCACCACATCTGCGCCAGCGATATCGGCGTAGTCGTTAGCGCCCTTCATGGCGCAATCAAAGCCTTCAACTGGTGAGGACTGCGCCAGATCCAGCGCTTTGCCCTGAGGCACTCCTTCAACGATATCGAACAGGATAACGTCACCTAGTTCTTTCAAACCAATGAGATGGGCCAGTGTGCCGCCGATATTGCCAGCGCCCACAAGCGCGATCTTGTTGCGTGCCATGGTGGAAATGCTCCGTGTATCTTTAGGGAAAAGAGAGCCACAGCCCCCCGAGACATATGCGTTGGCTTACTACTCTCATTCCTAACGAGTCGCAAGGAAAACGCCGATTTCCTAGATTATTTTGCGATCAATCAGATCACGCCATGCACGTGCGGAATGCGCATGTAGTCTTCTGCCTGCATTTCTATTAGCCGCGAAGCGCAGCGGCGGAATTCGAAATCGCCTACACCTTTGACATAGAGAACGTCCGGCTTAGCTTCCGCAGAGCAGATCACGTTCACCTTATGCTCGTAGCAAGCGTCAATGCACGTCACGAGACGGCGTGCTTCATTCCGGTCGTCGGGCTTCATCACTGGGATGCCAGAGATGATCAGTGTGTGAAAAACCTCTGTCATCGCGAGATAGTCCGCTGGGCCATAGGGGCGCTTACAGAGCTCCTCAAATGTGAACCAAGCGACTCCACGGGCGGCCTTAGGCGCTTCGATCTTCCGGCCACGAACTGTAATTTCTAGCGGTTCTGGTGCTGCGTCATCAGTCAAATCTGCGAAAGCTTTAGCGAGCGCAGCCTCCGCCCCTGGCCCAGGCGGCACATGATAAACGGACTGGCCTTTTAGGCGGTCCAGACGGTAATCGGCACCGCCGTCCAGTTCCATCACTTCAACATGTTCAGCGAAGATATCCAGGAATGGTAGGAAACGGTCTCGCTGCAATCCGTCCTTGTAGAGCTCTGTTGGGGCCGCATTTGATGTTGCGACGACGACAACGCCTTGATCAAAAAGCCCTTCAAATAGGCGACCAAGGGTCATTGCATCCGCAATATTGTCCACCTGAAATTCATCAAATGCGAGCAGCCAGGCCGTATCAGCGACTTCCTTGGCAATTGCGGGAATCGGATCCCCATCTTTGCCAGATTGCCGCCTGGCATGGGCGAGCTTCTGCACGTCCTGCATGAATGCGTGGAAATGAACGCGGCGCTTGCGGACGACATCGGCATGATCGAATACAAGGTCCATCAACATCGATTTGCCGCGCCCCACGGGGCCGAACACATAGAGGCCCTTCGGTGTTGCCTGAGCGTCGCCTGAACCGCCATTCAGGCCAAGGAGGGCCAGAAACCCACTGGACTTGTTCTGCTTCGGTTGCGGCTTGTACCCCCTAAGGCGGTCAGTTAGCGCCTCCAGCCGTTCCGCTGCTTTTAGCTGCTTTAGATCCGAGCGCATTTCACCGCTAGCGACCATGGCCTTCAACGCAGCGACGGGGCCGTCCGGATGGATATGGCTATTCGACACGTCAGGCTGATCCCAATTTCACGGCGCCGCATGCGACTAGGCCAGCAATCTCTTCAGCGATAAATCCAGCTTCTGCAAGCACTTCCCCAGTATGCTCACCTGGTTCAGGTGGTTGACGGCGGAGGCCAAAATTATGGTTGCCAACTTCCATCGGCAAGCGCGGTAGCTTGGTCATGGTGCCGGTCGGCATACGGACGTTTAACATGCGGCCGCCAGCATTCAGTTGCGGATCATCGAACAGGTCTGACGGTTTGGCGACCGGAGAGAATGGCACCTCGATGGCTTCCAGCAGCGCCAACATCTCATCATGATTATACTGTTTCATGATCGCGGCGATCATTGGCAGCGTGACTGGCCGCATCGCCACGCGCGCTTCGTTCGACGCGTAGTTTGGATCGTCCTTCAGGTGGTCGAGGCTGAACTTATCCCTAAATCGGTTCCAATGATTGTCACTGGTAAGGCCAAGGAACACATGGCGCCCATCCTTAGTTTCGAACGGCTCATACACGGCCCACGCGCCCAAGCGTGCAGGCATTGGCGGCGTCTCATTGCCGGTAATCGCTTCACCGGCCAGATGCTGTGTCATTAAGAAGGCTGTTGATTCGAACAGCGCGCTTTGCACGTGCAGCCCTTCGCCTGTCGTCTCCCGATCTTTCAGTGCGCACATAATGCCAATCACGGCATATGTGCCGCCCATGATGTCGATAATGCTGGCTCCGGCTCGCAGCGGACGACCTGGCGGGCCTGTCATGTAGGCCATGCCAGCCATAAACTGCACGACTTCATCCAACGCCAAGCGATGCTCATAGGGGCCAGATAGAAACCCTTTCAGCGCGCAGAAAATTACGCCCGGGTTCACAGCCTTTAGAGTCTCATAATCACAGCCAAGTTTCGCCATTGTGCCCGGCGCATAATTTTCGATCACGACATCCGCCGTCTCAACTAATCGATGCGCCGCCGCTTGCCCTTCCTGCGATTTCAGATTTAGCGCCACGGACCGCTTGTTACGGTTAAAGCCTGCAAAAAACCCAGCGGCAAAACCAGGTAAGCGGCGTGTTTTATCGCCATCAGGTGCGGGTTCGATCTTGATCACATCGGCACCAAGGTCTGCCATTAACATGCCAGCGGTTGGCCCCATGATCGTTTGGCAAAATTCTAGAACACGCAAGCCTGCGAGCGGCAGCGGGGTGGCTTCAGCCATCAATCGAACGTCCCTTAATAATCGCTTTGGCCGGGGCTGCAAAATCATCGAGCATACGGCGATACACTTCGCGCTTGAAATCCACGATCAGGCCTAAAATTTCATCAACTTGGCCCCAACGCCAGCTATCGAATTCCACCTGATGTCGTCCCAAATCAATCGCGCTATCCGGCCCCTCATAGCACAGTAAATACCATTTCTGCGTCTGCCCAATCCAGCGCGTGCGGCGGCCGAGAGCCCATGAGGGCAGATCATAATTCAGCCAATCCGAATGCGTGCGAACGATGTGTGCGTCTTCCAGGCCTGTCTCTTCCTCCAGCTCCCGCATGGCTGCTGCAGCAGGTGCTTCCCCTGGGTCGATCCCACCTTGCGGCATCTGCCATCCGTTCGGAACGCCAACCCGCTCGCCGATAAACACACCACGCCCTGGTGCCACCACCATTAAGCCAACACATGGCCGGTAGCCCCGCTCCACGTCGGGCGGCAAGCCGGTATCGGCGGAGGCGGCATTCATTCAATTGGTCCAATCATGGGTCCAGCCGCCAGATAAACCTTCATATCTAAGTTCAGCCCAGAGGATCACGCCACCGCATAACAGCAGTACGCAAACCCAAGCATGCGTCAAGGCGCGGTTATGCAATGCGCCTCTCCTTTTACCAGTCGATCAAACGTGCGCGCTCTCTTTTACGGCGGAGCGGGCCGCATTCCAAGCGCTTGCTACTTCTGCTCTGTCGTTGACTGGCGGTAGATCGCAATGCCTCGCAGCACATCAATAGCGCGAATGAGCTGATAATCCTTCTGCGCCGCAGCAGCTTCAGCAGCCGCACGCTCGGCTTTAGGGTCTGGCTTCACGTCTTCTTCTGCATCGTCATCAGGGTCTTCGTTTTGGAGTGCGCCGCTGAGATCGGCTTCACGGCGACGGCCCGTCACATCTATTTCTTCAATCTTAGCAGGCTTCACAGCGATATCCGGCTCAATGCCGGTCGCTTGGATAGACCCGCCAGACGGCGTGTAATAGCGCGCAATTGTAAGGCGTACGGCACCATGGCCAGGAATGCTTTGGACCGTCTGAACCGAGCCTTTACCGAATGTCTTCTGGCCAACCAAGATCGCCCGACCATGATCTTGCAGTGCGCCCGCTACAATTTCTGAGGCAGATGCCGAGCCGCCATTGATAAGCACGACAATCGGCAAGCCATCGGTTAGATCACCTGGATTGGCGTTATGGCGTTGGGCTTTCTTCTTGTCTCGGCCACGAGTCGAGACGATTTCGCCCTTGTCCAAGAACGCGTCTGTCACTGCGATAGCCTGATCTAGAAGGCCGCCAGGATTATTGCGCAGGTCAATAATGAAGCCTTCAATATTATCACCAATTTGGCTCTTCAGCTTATCGATGGCTTTCGCCACGTTTGGTTCTGTCTGACGGCTGAAGCTGGTGATTCGGACATAACCGATATTGCCTTCTGCACGGGAGCGAACCGGGCTCACCTTAATAACGTCCCGAACAACTTCCACATCAAACGGCGCTTGGTCACCCCGGCGGATCGTCAGTACGATCTTCTCACCGACTTTGCCGCGCATATGCTCAACAGCCTTCGCCAGAGACATGCCGCGAACCGGCTTGCCATCTAGCGCCACAATCAGATCATTCGGCTGAATTCCAGCTTTAGCGGCAGGCGTATCGTCAATCGGTGAGACGACTTTGACGTAGCCGCCTTCCATCGTGACTTCGATGCCCAAGCCACCGAACTCGCCTTTGGTATCAACGTCTAGACGCTCACGGCCCTTCTCGTCGAGATATGAGGAGTGCGGATCGAGCGATGTCAGCATGCCGTTGATTGCAGCTTTGATCAGCTCTTCGTCGCTGACTTCCTCCACATAATCGGCACGGATGCGTTCAAGCACTGTGCCAAACAGCTCCAGCTGCTTATACGTGTCAGCGCTGGTTTCTTTCTTGGCAGCATCTTGCGCCAAGGCGGGCGCAGAGCCAGCCAAACCGAATGCAAAAATGGCAGCAGCGAGAGAAATTTTACCCATGGCTTGGTGGCGTCCTCATGTTCGGCGAACGAACCATGGTCCTGGATCGACCGGCTCACCGTTTTTTCTTAATTCCACATATAGCTTAGGCGCCCCGGCGCCGGAACCCCCACGACCTGCTTTCCTGCCCATGCCTTGGCCAAGCGCGCCCAGTGGCTCTCCACCAAGCACCCAGTCACCAACGCTAACGTCAATCCGATCAAGCCCAGTCAAAAGCGTGTGATACCCTCGCCCATGGTCAATTAACGCGACCTCGCCATAACCGCGGAAGGGTCCAGCGTAGGCAATTTTCCCATCAAATGGCGAAAACACATCTGCACCTGCAACAGCTGCGTAGACCAAACCACGAGACATCACTCCCTCGCCCTGTCCAAAGCGCGCAATGATCTGCCCAGCAACAGGCGGCGCCAGATCGTTCTGTTTGCCAGCAAGTCCCGATAAATTAAGCGGCGGTCCCGAAAGTGCAGCGACTGGTGGTTCGCGCCCGACCCGCTGAGATGGTGGCACTTGCGGAGCTGGAATCGATGCCCATTGGTTGGAGGGCTCCGGCGTTGGTTGCGGCCTACGGGCAAGAGCCTGCCGTCGTGCCCGTTCCGCGCGCTCACGCTTAAGCTCTTCACGGTATCGCCGGGTCTCCGCAGCCTGTCTGGCAGCTATCGCCCGACGGGCTGATGCAACCGCCGCCTCCCGGGCCGTCAGCGCTGAAATAAAACTATCAAGCGACCGGGCTTGGACAGCCAGCTTTGTGACCTCGCGGCCAAGGTTTTTTTCTTGGGTCTCATTTTGGCGAATCAACAGCCGCTTTTTCTGAACGGTTTTGTGCAGCGCTTTCCGCTCATCAGCGAGCGCACTAGCGGCGAGGCTGGCGCTCTGCAACCGCTCCAAGTGCTGCTGACGCAATCGTGCGACGGCTTCTAATGCCTGCCGGGCAGCTTCAATGCGGCGCTCAACCTCCGGCAACAATGCCTTGAACGCCAGGCTGGCGCGGGCTGCTTCTGCAGGACCGTCTTGTAAGGCGGCCAAGGCTTCCGGTGGCCTAAGGGAAAGGCGCGCCATGGCACCAACCAATGCCGCGAGTTCTTGTCGGCGAAGATCAATTTCTGCTTCAGCTGTTTCTGCCGCGTCTGCAGCATCAGCAGCGGCGTCCTCAGCGGCGGCGGCTTCTCGGGTGCGGGCGCGCATGGCATTGCTGGCCTTACGCAGCTCTTCCCGCAGACGGTTCAGGTCCCGCTCCAACCGAGCTGCACGGGTTTTCACAACCGCTTGCTGACCGGTTCGAAGGTCGATCGTGCGATTTACGTCCTTGCGTTGCTGCTCAGCCTCATCCCGCTCGCCCGCCGCGTGTGCAGGCGACGCAGCAACAAGCGCCAATATGAGGATGGACCAGCGCATACTTGTCGTCAATCCTTCGGTGCCAAATCGCGCCCACGGCGGAGTGCGCGGCCTGGCTTTGCCCCAGTCGCCACACCTGACTGCCAGACAAAAGCACCATTGGTCATAACGGCATCAACACCGCCGGCAGGTTCCATTGGCGTATCAAAGTTTGCCCGGTCGATAACCGTCTCCGGGTCAAAAATTACCAAATCTGCGAAGGCCCCTTCGCACAAATATCCCCGATCTTTAAGGCCAAATACATCCGCCGGAACGCCTGTCATCCGCCGAACGGCTTCCTCCAGCGGCATCAGGCCGATATCGCGGCTGTAGTGGCCGAGCACGCGCGGAAACGTTCCCCACAGGCGTGGATGTGGGCGCTCGTCATGGGGAATGCCGTCAGAGCCGATCATCGCGTCTTCAAACGCCAGAACATCCCGCACGTCACCTTCCGCCATGGAGAAATAAATCGCACCAGCGGGAAGCAGACGATCCACCATCTCCTCCGGCTTGATCTGGTATTCCATCGCCATCTCAGCAAGGTCCCTGCCTGCTGCTTCTGGCATGGGCTCAGACCAGGTGATTAGCACTTTGGAAGAATCTGCCACGCGTTCTTTGAGTAGGACAGTGGAGCTGGCGATATAGGGGTAAACATCCAACGCCACTTTTTGCGTTTTCCGCGCTTCCCTGATCATGGGCAGCGATTGGCGGACCATGCCGTGATTTTCCACGCCGGAGGCTTTGTGATGCGACAGCAAAACTGGCATGTCGCCCCGCCGCCCGATCTCCAGCGCCTCTTCAACGGATTTCAGAAGGTCTGGGCCTTCATTGCGAAGGTGCGTGGCGTAAATACCGCCAGCTGCGCCTGCGACTTCTGCAACCCGCGCCACTTCATCGATCGAAGCGGCCCGTGCGGGCGGATAGAACAGGCCTGTGGAGAATCCGGCAGCCCCTGCTTCCATCGCTTCGGCCACGCCAGCCCGCATGGCGTCGATCTCCGCGTCTGTCGCTGTGCGATCGAGTTCTAAAACCTCGGTAATGCGCAACGTTTGATGGCCAACCAGGAAGATCGCATTGGCCGCTGCTGGCTGCTTATCCACTTGATCAATGAAGGCAGCGAATGTTGGGAAGCGCACAGGGTCAAGACCGAAAATTAGATCCAGTGGCGGCTTCGGGCGGCCAGCGGCGGCGAAGGGTGCCAGGCTGACGCCGCAATTGCCGACCACGACTGTCGTGACGCCCTGGCTCGTCTTCGGACGCATCGCCGGGTCGACGAACAGCAAACGGTCGTCATGGGTGTGCACATCCACGAACCCTGGCGTTACGGCCTTGCCGGAGGCGTCAATCCGCTCATCGGCTTGGGCTTCCAAAAGATCGCCGATGGCGGCAATCCTATCGCCAGTAATTCCAACATCGGCGCGAACGCGGTCGCCCCCGGTCCCGTCGATAACATCGCCACCGGCAATCACCAGGTCGAAACGTTTCGGTTCATCCATGGTCATCAGTCCTGAATACGAAGTATTTGCGGAGCGTCAGGCAGCGTCACGCCCAAACGGCGCTGCATCGTGTCCTGTATTAATTCAAAACTAGAGCCATGGCGCACGACTTCAAACGTCGAAAGATTCAGAAGCGTTGAGGAAGCGCGGTAAGGCCAGTATTTTCGCAAGCCATGGTCGATCACAATATCGGCGACATCCCTGATCTCCGGCTCGATATCGACGGCCTGGAACTTCGTCCCAGCAAGGCTGAGATTGGCGGAGGAGCCGAACAACGCAAGACAAGCCTCCCGGCTGCGACGGGAAAGGGCGGCATGGAATGGGCCGGCATTAGTAAGCATGCAAAGCGTGCCATCCTTGGTGCTCATGCTAAGTGCATCGGGCTCCATCGTTGCCAAGATTGGGTGATCCATCCGACATGGGCCGATCACGCCAAGCGGCAGGTCATCATCAACCGTAATCGCGTCAAACGCGGCCCAGCCTTCATCGGGGAGTACGTAAAGCTCTCGCGCGAGTTCATTATCGCCGATCATCGCGTTGAATTTCGTCGGCTGGCGGCGTTTGGCGTCAAAAATACGGCGGAGGGCGGCGTATGAGCCGCCTATGGCGGAGTATCCGACGTCCATCGGCATAATCGCGACGCCGCCGGACTTCAGCACAGCGAACGCGCGGTCTGCTTCTTGAACCATATATGGAGTTTCTTGATACATTCCGAATCAGTCCTTCAAGTCGAGCGCCGCATTGTCCAAGCTAAGATAGCGCCTGCCGCCGCCGCCGTCGCGGCCATCGCGAATGCCAGCGCATAGGCTTGGCTAAATGCTTGCTCTGGCCCGACACCCGCCGCAAGCGCCAATGATTCCGTCTCCCCAAACAGAAGCGTCAGCATGGATGCGGCAGCGACGACGCCGATGGTCCGCGTTGCCATAGCGAGGCCACCTGCAACGCCGCGTTCGGATTCTGGCAACCCAGCCGTCACGCCATCCAAGTATGCAGTTTGGAAAAACCCTAGGCCTATGCCCGCCAATGCTAAAGTCGCGATGACTTCAGCCAAAGAGCTGGCGCCATCCACCTGGCCAATAAGAATCAGTCCAACAGCAGCCTTGGCGGCGCCAAGTGCAGCAACACTTTGGCTGGACATGGTCTTCAACACCCGCCCCGCAATAGCCGCAGCTATGGTCGTGCCAACGGCTCCGCTCGCCAGTGCTAAACCGCCTGTAGTAGCGTCAAACCCGGCATAGCGTGTGAGGAAGAATGGCGTGAAAAGCAGCGGCGTGAAGGATGCGCTTGAGACCACAATGTTTAGCGCATTCAACAGCGCAAAGCGGGGACTCCGGAAGGCATCCAACCTCAGAACAGGGTCGGGCGCGCGGCGTTCCGCCCGAATAAATCCAGCGGCTGCAGCTATACCTAACAGCGCAAGAACTAACGCCGCTGCCCCCTCCCCGCGCCGAACTAAGCTGAGCGTTGCGGCCAGGGAAATCAGCGCAATCACGAGCAAGAGGGCACCCAGAATGTCGAACGGCTTGCCGCTGGATGTTTGCGGCTTGTCCTGGGGCAATAGCCAAGAGAGTGCCAGAACCAGCCCCGCCAAAGGAATGCGGAACCAAAACACCCCCTGCCAGCCAAAGGCATCTGTCAGCACGCCGCCGACAACAGGCCCGACGGCACCCGCAGCAGCAAACATCGCTGCATAATAGCCGATAATTCTGGGTCGCTCTAACTCTGGATAGAGCGATGTCGCAAGTGCTGGTCCGCAGGCGATGGCGAGCGCAGTGCCAAGCCCTTGCGCCACACGTGCTGGCAACAGCAACTCGAAACTCGGTGCCAATGAACAGGCCGCAAGGCCGACGCAACTGACCGTCAGGCCAATTTTGAAGATGCGCCGCCGCCCGTAACGGTCACCCAGCTTTCCGGCAACCAGCATCAAGCTGGAATAGGTCAGCACGTAGCAGATGATGATCCACTGGATCATCTCAAGCGGCAGACCGAACGAGCCTACAATCGACGGAAACGCAATATTGACCGCCGTATCAAGCGGGCCGACAGCGACACCGAGGCCGACTACGGTCAGCCCGGCAGCAGCCCTAGCGCCCCCTGGCGATGCTTGCCTCAGGGCAGCGTGCCTTCAATAACGTATGTGAGGATTTCTACCGCCTGGCTTGGCTGCTCAATCACGGCCAGCGCCGCACCGTCTACCTCTTTAAGGGCATGGGCATGGTCGGGACCGTGCATTACGATCAGAGACTTACCGAGCGCAGCCGCTATGCCAGCGTCGAACGCTGCATTCCACTGCTTATAATTTTCGCCAAAGCGCACGATCACGATATCCGCCTGCTCAATCTGCCGGCGGGTGCGGATTGCGTTTAGCTTCGCACTCTTATGGTCATGCCAGAACTTATTGGGTTCCGCGCCCATGATGGTCACACCGCAATCGTCCGATGCGGCGTGATTCGTTACGGGTGCAGCGAACAACACGTCGAGCCCTTTTGCGGCTACGGCAGATGTGATCTCGTTCCGCCAGTCCGTATGAATTTCGCCGGACAGGTATACGCGCCAAGTCATCAGATATTCTCCATTGGTGTCATTCTGCGGCTGCGACGGTTCCGCCAGCAAGCCAGAATTTAATCTCAGCCTTCGCACGCTCTGTCATGAGCCGCCGCCGTTCAATACGGCCTTTGCGACCACGGGGGGCTGATTCTGTCAGTGGCGGCAATAAGCCGAAGTTCACATTCATGGGCTGGTAAGCAAGCTTGGAAGCACCCTCCCCGGTCATGTGGCCGCCAGTGACATGGGCCAGCATGCAGCCAAGTGCCGTCGTATCGGCTGGCGCTGCCAGTGTCTGACCAAGCGCTTCAGCCGCTGCGAATCGGCCAGCAAGCATGCCAAGCCCTGCGCTCTCTACATAACCCTCAACGCCTGCAATCTGGCCCGCGAAGCGGATATGCGGGCTGCTTTTCAGGCGAAGTTCACCATCCAGCAGTTTGGGGCTTTCGATGAAAGTATTCCTGTGAATGCCGCCAAGGCGCGCAAACTCGGCTTTTTCCAAACCTGGGATCATGCGGAAGACATTCGCCTGTGCGCCGTGCCGCAACTTGGTTTGGAAGCCGACGATATTATAGATCGTGCCCTGCAGATTATCCTGACGAAGCTGCACCACTGCATGGGCGCGCTTACCTGTCGCTGGGTTGGTTAGACCGACCGGTTTCATTGGACCAAAGCGCAAAGTTTCTGGTCCGCGCTCCGCCATCACCTCGATGGGAAGGCAGCCTTCGAAATAGGGCGTGTCCTTTTCCCAATCTTGGAACTCAGTTTTGTCACCGGTCACCAGTGCATGGATGAACGCCTCATACTGCTCCTTATCCATCGGGCAGTTGATATAATCCGCGCCATCCCCGCCTGGGCCTTTTTTGTCGTAGCGGGATTGGCGCCAGGCCACGTCCATATTGATGCTGTCGAGATAGACAATCGGCGCAATTGCATCGAAGAACGCAAGCGCATCCGCTCCCGTTTCAGCCTGGATTGATTCGGCCAGCGATGTGCTGGTCAGCGGGCCAGTCGCGATAATCGTTTGGCCCCAATCTTCAGGCGGCAGGCCGGACACTTCCTCCCGGCGAATTTCGACCAATGGCTCATCTTCAAGCGCTTTAGTGATCGCGGCTGAGAATACATCCCGGTCCACGGCAAGCGCGTCGCCAGCTGGCACTTTCGACTGTTCCGCCGCCTGCATCATCAGCGAGTTTGCAGCCCGCATCTCCCAATGAAGTAAACCGACGGCATTGTGTTCTGAATCGTCAGACCGGAATGAGTTCGAGCACACAAGCTCCGCCAACCCCTCCGTTTGATGCGCTGGGGATGTTTTATGCGGCCGCATTTCATGGATGATCACCGGAACGCCCGCACGCGCGAGTTGCCACGCTGCTTCCGTTCCAGCTAGTCCGCCGCCGATGATGTGAACAGGTTTTGTCATGCCCTGATCAATATGATCAGCACGCCGCTACGACAAGGCCTCAGAACATAATTTAGCGGAGTTAGGCGGCGTTCACGACCAGCATTGCTCGTTTAGTCCTGATAATAAACCGGACCTTGTATATAGAGCCTCCAGCAACAATCTCATTCTCACCAATGTGCAAACGGGTAGCACCTGCCATGGAGCCCCGGTTGAAAACGCAGATTTCAGCCCCGTTCATAACGGAGCCAAGCCGGTCCTGAAGATCAAAGACAACCACATGGCTTTCATCATCCACATCAATGCGCAGATGCCTATCTGCGATGACGGCACCATCCCGGAGCGGCAGACCTAATCAACCAGGCGTTCTCTCTGTCGAAAGACCTAGCGCTAAACCTATGGTGAACGGGAATTGATCAATGACATGGCCTTTTGGCCCGGTGAAGCCCTTTGTCTGCGGCGATCCACCGAGCATGCGGACTTGCTGCAAATCCGAACTGCCGACAATGCCCAGTGGAAGATTCCGGTGCGCGACTGATTTGACGTCGCACATGCGCTTACAGATCATTTTGAGCAGACTGACGCCAAGGCCGTCTTCTCCAGCAAATGCCTTAAGGAAGGTATTTCGATCTAGTGCGACCAGCACCGTATTTTCCTTGGCTACGGTGGTTTTAGAACGCTGTACGCCATTGATAACGCCCATCTCGCCAACGATCTCACCACGGCCGAGTAAGGCGACAGGAATAGGGTCGCCAACGCTATAGAGGGTATCGCCTTCCTTCAGCAGAATTGTGTGCATCGCAAGTCCGCCTTCGCCAGGGTGTCTCTCAGTGAAATCAGAGGACGCCACCCATCCCTAAGAGCGGGTTAAATGGCGATTGGTCACCCTATTGATGGCTTCAAAAAGCCAGAAATTGCCACCGCTTCACCCGCCATTGCGCTGCTCAGGCGGAGGATGAACCGGATAGGCGACCACTGTCCGCCCGCTAAGATCTCATTGTCGCCAGCATGAAGGTTCGCAATGGCGCCAGTCTCAAACCGTTCGAAGGTCGAAATACGACGCCCATTGACGACAATGCCCAGCCAGCTTTCAAGATCGCGAACAATCAACACGCCGTCTGACCCTGCTTCGATCTGGAGATAGCCTTCGCCAAGCTGACCTGCAGCTGCCATAGGCAGCCCCAACCGGTTTGGCTTGATCTCAAGCGACGTGCTTTCAGACAAACTGACGACAAACGGCAGGCTTTGGATGACGGGCCCCCACACCCAGCAGCGATTGCATTTTGGGCGAAGCGCCAAGCAAGTGCATGCCAGCGACAGAGCCGGAATGCGCTGGGTTTCCCGCCACATGGGCAGCTTCAGTCGTCGTGTAACGCCAGTCGCAGATCATGTGGAGAAGCTTTAGGCCAACGTCCTTCTCACCGCCGAACGCTTCCTTAAATTCATTCGTATCAATCGGCGTCAGCGTCAGCGGCGTAGGGGCAACAATCTTTAAGGACCGCACGCAATTTCGGACAACGCCCATTTCGCGAAGCATCTGGCCTTTGCCAAGCGTGGCCACCGTGACTTCCTGGTGGTCTATCACCCGACGGACTTCAACTTTACCGGCCTCAATGAAATATACCTCATTGCTGATATCGCCAGCGCGGTAGAGCACCTCACCCGCCTGCACTTTGACTGTCTGCATCGCCTGGATATCCCGCAATAAAACTGGACTTCAGTTTAAACGATCCGTCGCTAAGGTAGCTTTAAGAGGATGCCGTGTCTGGCTGTATCAACGAAGCTTGCGCATACCTGTCGCAAACCAATACCAAAGCGCTGCAACGCATTGCATGGCAAAGACAGCGCCGAATATCATCGCGTATGCCTCTGCCGGGCGCTGACCATCTTCCATTGGCCAGCTTTCCAATGCTGAGCCGATGCCAAACTGAAGACCAGCTGCCATCGCAAACAGCATTAAATTAAGCGCGGTATTAGAGCGTCCCGCGAGCGCTGGTCCGAAATGTTCCGCCAGATGCGCGTTCGCCAATACGCCGAGTTGACCCGTCAACGCGAATGTCAGCCATAGCGCCCAGGTCCACTCGACATAGCCCATGACAATAAAGAATTGGCAGACCAAAAACGCAGCCAGTGCGAAATGCATTACAAACAGCGGGCCTTTGCCGCGTCGGCGGGCGAAATCCGCGGCGGCACCCCCGCCCAATATCCCGGCCAGGAAGGCGACTGCCATACCGGTCAGCACTGTTGCGACGCCATCGCGATCAAGGCCAGCCATGTCAGCTAACCAAGGTGCTGCCCACAGGGTCTGCAACGCAATGTGCGCGCCGCCAGTTAAAACGACATAGGGCGCAATTCGCCAAAACTCGAAAGAGCTATAAACCTGCGCAAGACCGTCAAGTGCTTGTCCGAGCGTCGTCCCTTCTTCTGACTCACCCCGGCGCGGAACGGCCAGGAAAATAAAGCAGGCTGCGAGCGCAGTTACGACTGCCAGCATAAAGAACAGGCCGCGCCAGCCCAGGATTTCAGCCGTGACATAAGCTGGATATGAGGCCGCCAGCACGCCAACACCGCCAAAGGCCATCACCCATGAGTTCAGCAGCGGAATACGGCCCGCAGGTGCAAAAATGGCGACGGCCTTGAAGCTGGCCATCAATCCGCCAGCAAAACCCAGACCGATCATGCCGCGCGCCAGCACCAGAACCGTTTCATTCTGCGCAAACCCGAATAGCGCTGCGCCAGCCGCCGCAACCAACAACAATGCGGCTTGCACTCGGCGCGGGCCATATTTGTCAAGCAATATCCCAAGCGGCGGCTGGAATGCAGAAAATGCGATCAGATAGGCAGCCGTTAGTAACCCAAGGCCTTCTGTGGTGAGGCCGACATCACGGATTAGATCGGGCGCGACGACAGCATTCACCGCCCGGAAAAGATACGAAAGGAAATAGCCGCAGCCGAACGGCAATAAGACCGTCGTCGCTATCCGGCCAAGCGACAATTGAGAATGGTTCATGGCGTGATGTCACCCTTAATAGCGCTTGGTAACGCCGCCGCGCCCGCCTGTGTTCAGGCGATCTGCAAATTCAGCCGCAAGCGGCCGGCCGTTTGGGATATTCAGCCAGAGGCGGAGTAATAACCGCCGCTCCTCCGGCATATCCCAGTCCACATATCCGCCCCGGCTGTGCAAGGTCGTGTGATTGTTCAAAAGCTGAATGTCGCCAGGCTCGAACGCCATTGGCAGCAACAGGTCCTTCGACAGCGCCATATCTTCAACCAACGTAATCGCTTCGATCTGTGCAGATGTAAGGGTGATGCCGAGTTTCCCCGCACCAAGTTCGATTTGTTGCTTATTGAAACGGCAAGAGAGCAGGCCTTCGAACCAGCTATAAACTGGGACCTGATTCTGCGTCAGCTCATCCGCCGTGCGGCCTTTGCCGACGAGGTCATAGCGGAAGCCTTCCATCAGCGGCGGCAGCAAATCTGGCCGTTCCGCCAAAATACGATTGTAGACGCTAATGGACGAGGCGATCCAACTCTCTCCGCCTTCTTTCGCCGGACGGACGCAGAGTAACCCCACCACATCCGCTGAGTCGGAATGCGGCGCAAGGAACGCGTTGGTGCGATGGCCCCGCACGCCTTCCTCATAATACCCGCCCTTGGCGTATTTACCGCTTTCCATGTCCGTGACACGGCCCAGCATGTCGCCTTGGCTATTCTGAGAAATCACTTGGCCGAGATGCGCGCCGAGGCCCCAATAGAGCAGCGACAGGCGGTCTAGTCCGTAATTGGCGACATCCAGGCCGCGCAGCAATACAAAGCCACGGCCATATTCAATGTCTTCCAGCAAGCGCTTCAGCTTTGGCCCGAGCGATGGGAGCAGAAAGTCATCCTGGCCGAACTCCAACGGCCCCAGTCCAAGCGCCGTTAAATCTGCAGTCGCACTTTCCAATTCGCCTAAGTCAGCCGGCGAGAAATGGAAAATCCAGGACTGATCCTGCTCCATTTCTGGGCGGGTCCATGCGGAAGGGCCTGTCGCTATGGGGGGAAGCTTAGTCGACATTAATCTCTGGGGCCTCGGAATACTGGCATGCTCTTAATGTAGCGGACGGCTGCGCCAGAGGGGAAGCGCATTAAGGAATGGCGTTTTCCGGGGTGCGTCCAGCAAATATATCCTTCAACCCCGCAACCAGTGCATCCGCCATCGCCACACGGGTCTCTGCCGTTGAACTGCCTATATGGGGAAGCATAAAGACATTCGGCAGATCTAGGTAACGGGGGTCAAACGCTGGCTCGCCAGCTAGCACATCGAGCCCGGCTGCATAAACCCGGCCCTCCTGGAGTGCTGGAATTAGGGCACCATCGTCGACGATATCGCCGCGTCCAACGTTCAGGATGACCGCCGTTGAACGCATCATCGTAATGCGCTGATCGTTCAGGAAATGATGGGTATCAGGCGTGAGCGGGCTTGCAAGCAACATCACGTCAGTCTCCGCCAGGAACGTGTCAACATCACCTATGTAGCGAGCGCCATTCTCGACCTCAGGCGCTAAGCGACGTCTGTTGTGGTAAGCGACAGTCATACCGAACGCGCGCGCGCGCGCCGCTGCGGCCAGCCCAATACGTCCCATGCCAAATACACCGAATGTCTTGCCTGCGAGCCCTTGGCCGATCAGTTGACGAGGACGCCAGCCTGTCCATTTTCCCGAGCGGATCAGGTCGATCGATTCTGTCGCCCTGCGCGTCGCACCCAACATCAGCAAAATTGCTGTATCAGCCACGGCATCCGTCAATATATCAGGCGTAAAAAGTGCTGCTCTGCCACTGGCTTTGATTGCCGCTACTTCCAAGTGGTCCATGCCGACAGAATACGTACCGACGGCACGGATAGAGCCCGGCAGCGCATTGACCAAATCCCCTTTGACTTGGATCGGCGGGGTAACAATCAGCGCTTCAGCGCCATCCAGCTCCGCCAGATCATCGGGCAGTGCGCCATCGAGGAACGTCGTGTCGAATGCGGCCTGGAACGTGGCTTCCGCTTCGTCGGGCAGCCGGAAAGCGACCGTAATGGCGTGTCTGTCAGCCACGCGCGCCAACCCTCACCACGTCAGCGCTGGCATGAAGTAGTCTGGCGCTGGGTGCTGTTCTTCCTTGGCTTTTGCGACAACGGCTTCAGGCGTGGGGTCCGGCGTGCCGAACCCATCCACATAAATGCCAGATGTTAAAAACAAAGCATCGCAGCCTGCCGCCTTGGCACCGGCAACATCTGTTCGGATTGCGTCGCCAATGCCAAGAACGCGCTTTGGTTCCGGCGTGCCCAGCGTCTCAAAACACATGGCGTAGACGGAGGGGAACGGCTTGCCGTGATAAGCAACATCGCCGCCAAGCGCTTCATAGCGTTGTGCGATAAGGCCAGCACAGATCGTCAGATCATCGCCGATATGCACCATCAGATCAGGGTTGGCGCAAACCATCGGTAGCTTGAATTTCAGCGCTTCCTGCAGCCTATCTTCATAGTCATCCAAAATATCCGAATTGTCATAAGTCCCTGTATTTAAGATAAAATCAGCTTCTGAAAGCTTGGTCACGATTTCGAGCCCAGCATCCTGACGTACAGAACCATCGCGGTCGGGCCCTAGGTGATAGCAACGCCGTCCCAGCGCCTTGTGCCAAGCGTCTGACGAGCTAGATAGCGCCCGCCACGTTGCTTCACCGGATGTGACAACATGTTGATACACATCCCGCGGCACGCCCATCTCGTCCAGCCGCTTCACGATGGCAGATACCCGCCTTGGGCCATTCGATAGCAAGCATACGGTGACGCCTGCTGCAGTCGCACGGCTCAGCGCATCCGCAGCTGCTGAAAACGGCTCCACGCCATTGTGGACGCAGCCCCATAGGTCCACCAGGAGCGCATCATAATTGCCAATAATGGCACCAAGGCCAGAGAGTCGCTGCGTCATGGATCCTCCTAACTGTTTCTGTGCGCGGCATGAGCGCCAGCGGCGCGGCCAAATACAGCCCCGCGCATGACCGATGTAGAGCCGGTATAGGTTCTGAAATAAACTCCCGATGTTTCGCCAGCGGCATAAAGCCCCGGAATTGGCTGACCGTCATGGTCAAGCACGCGCGCGGACGCATCGATTTTCAATCCACCAAATGTGAAACACGTGGCAGCAATAATGGGCCAAGCGCGAAACGGTCCTCGCTCTAAGGGCCGCGCCCAATGGCTCCGGCGCGGGCTCAAGCCTGAGGTCGCCAATCCATCCGGGCGAAGAGGATCAAATCGTCCGTCAATCGGACAGGCTTGGTTGAATGCCGTAATCGTCTCCGCCGCCTGCCCTGCATCGATCTCAAGCTGAGCCAACAAGCCATCGAGCGTGTCAGCTTCAAATGCCAGCTGGTCGGTACGGATGGCTTTCTGCCAATTCGGGATATCTTCGACCGCGCCATCCACTATGCACCATGCGATGCCTTGGGATTGCTGAAGGATGTCTCGTGCAGTCGCTTCGTATGTCGCGTCTACAGTTGCGGGCGCTTCATCAGTGAAGCGACGGCCTTCGCGGTTCAGCAGAAGGCCATAGGTGTAAATCAGCACCACCGGCTCTGCCTCGCCTGAACGCGGATCAACCGGCTGGGCATGGAAGCTGCCGAAATCGCCGCCGGGAGCAGCACCGGCGGATAAGCCCATCGCCACCCCTTCGCCGCGATTGTAATAACCGCCCCGTGCAATCGGGCGCGTCCATTGGGCGGCAGGGCCGATATAGCGGGTCATCATCTCCGCATTGCCCTGAAACCCGCCTGTCGCCAGCACCACATTCGGCGCATGCAGCGCTTCCCGATCACCGCCGATAGGTTTGACTATCAACCCCTCGATCCCGCCATCCCGGCATCGCAACAGCGCTTCTGCTGTAGTTTCGAACCGATAATCGATCCGGTTCACCATCGCCTCGGCCTGCGTGGCCAGCGCTTCAACAATGGCCTGTCCGCCGCCCACGGGGCTCATACGCGTGGTGGATTCGGTAATGAAATAGTTCGGCAGAAAATCAAAGGAGAGACCATGACTTTCCAGCCAAGCTAAAGCGTCCGGCGCGCCATCAGCCCAAGCACCGATCAATTCCGGGTCCAAACTAGAATTGGCGCGCAAGATAGCATGCCAATCCTCAGGCGGGCGCGTCCAGTCCTTCGTGATCGCTGGATCAAACCACCCTGCGGCATTCCCCGCCAACGCATCGGCGAAATCTTCGGAGACCTCATTCTTGGACTGCATGCGCCAGAAGGATTCAGTGTAGCGGGTATTGCCGCCACGCTCCTCAATTGGTGCGCGCTCCAGCAGCGCGACATTGGCCCCTGCCTCAGCTGCGGTTAGTGCTGCCGACAACCCAGCAACGCCAGACCCAGCTACGATGACGTCATAAGATCTTGCCATTGATGCGGAACCAGCCTAACCCGCAACATTTGCCCGGCGGAGCGGCACGCCAAACTCACGCTGACAAATCTCAGCCAGTTTCGCGACACCCTCTCGGATTTCCTGATGGCTCGTGTTCGCAAAGCAAAGCCGCATACGGTTGGCACCGTAAGTATTATCCGTCGCCCATTCACGCCCTGGATTGATCGCGATGCCTTCTGCCCCGGCTGCCTTGAAAAGCTTTGAGGTATCGACCTCCTTCGGCAGCGTCACCCACAGAAAAATACCGGCTTCCGGCTTTGGAAATTCCGCCGCCTCGCCGAAATTTGCCTCTAGCGCCTCAACCAGCACATCTGCTTTGACTTTCAGCATCACGTTGAGATTGTCCACATGGGCATCGAATGCATCAGGAATATATCCAGCCAGCGCCATCTGCTCGATGGCACCACTGCCAGCGTCGTTCTTAAGCGGCAGAATACGGCTCATTACCTCCCAATCCGCCACCAGATAACCAACGCGTATTGCAGGTGCGATGGATTTGGAGAATGAGCCGCAATAGACAACCCGGCCATCTTGATCCAACGCGCGAAAGGCTGGCGGGCGGCCGCCTTTAAAAATCAGGTCGGCGTAACAATCATCCTCAAAAATCGCGAGATCGTGGGCCTTTGCAATGCTTAAAATCTCCCTGCGACGCTCTACAGGCATGATGCTTGCTGTCGGGTTCTGCACGGTCGGGATGAGGTAGAGATATTTAACCCGCTGGCCCGCCGCCTTGCAGGCTGCGAGTGCCGCTTCAAGCTTGGCTGGGATCATCCCGTCGTCATCAAGCTCTACCCCAACATAGTCAGCGCCCATGCCCCTGATCCGGGTGAGAGCGCCGCCATAGCAGGCTTGTTCGACGATCACGATATCGCCTGGCTCCAGGAACAGAGCGTTCACCAAATCCATGGCCTGGAGTGAACCGGATGTGGCAAGGACCTGATCCGGCGTTGTCGCCATCTGAGTGCGTCGTTGTAGCATGTCAGCAATGGCTTCACGAAACGGCAGATAGCCTTGGGGACCGCTAGTCATTCCATATGTAGCGAGCGTGTTGCCCTCTGCCTTCAATGCGGCCGACACAGCATCCGCCAATGCGCCAGCAGGCACCGTATCGCCATCAATGTTTCCGCCAACGAAATTATAGGTTGGGAAAGCTTTCCAAGCTTTCGCGGGTGCGGGCGCATTGCTGCGGAATGATTGGCTGATATCGAAGGGCATGCGGCAGGATCCTTGAGCAAGGTCAGAACGTGCTTCGCAGCATAAGCGCGCTTCACGTCCGCGGAAAGCCGCTCACGTGCACGTGATCAGACCTTAGAAATTTGTTAATGCGTCATTGCAACGGCCAGCAGGCGCACCACGTCTCTGTGACGAAATGCACACTCTGCAAACATTTACATCTGAAAAGGATTTAGTCCTATCAGCGCCCAGCTGGAAAAAGCTCAAGCGTCCGTTCGTCGGGTCCGCCGCAACTTTGATGTGGACGCCGTCACCATTTGGCTCTGCGTTATGGGCCTTTACGTGGCATTTACCCCCGTATTCCTTATCGGCCACTCAGCCTAGTCAGCAGCCACCGCAGACGCCGTTTTGATACGGCGCTTGCGCTCTGTCGCTGATTTGAGCTGACCGCAAGCGGCCTGAATATCTTCACCGCGCGGCGTGCGGACAGGGCTTGGGTAGCCGGCATCCATCATAATGTTGGCGAAGCGCTGAATACGCTCATCAGTAGACCGCTCAAACTCCGCGCCGGGCCACTTATTAAAAGGTATCAAATTTATCTTAGATGGAATGTCTTTCAGCATGCGCGCCAGGGCGTGTGCATGTTCATCCAGGTCATTCACATCCTTGAGCATCACATACTCAAACGTGATCCGCCGCGCGTTGTTAAGCGTCGGGTAATCGCGGCAGGCCTGGATCAACTGCTCAATCGGGTATTTCCGATTAATGGGAACGATTCGGTCACGGATTTCATCATTCGTTGCATGCAGGGAGATCGCCAAGTTCACACCGATCTCTGCGCCCGCGCGTTCGATCATCGGAACCACGCCTGCACTGGAAAGCGTAATACGGCGGCGGGACAGCCCAAGACCCGAATCGCTCATGGCCGTCAGCAGCGCCTTCTTGACGTTCTCAAAATTATAAAGCGGCTCACCCATACCCATCATGACGATATTGGTGAGCTTTCGGTCTGGCCTCGGGGCCGGCCAGTCGTTCAATGCATCCTTGGCAGTAAGGATCTGGCCCAGAATTTCAGCAGCCGTCAGATTGCGCACCAGCATCTGCGTACCTGTGTGGCAAAATCGGCAATTCAGCGTACACCCGACTTGCGATGAAACGCACAAAGTCCCCCGATCTTTTTCAGGGATATAAACCGTCTCAACCTGCGAGCAATCTTCCAGCTTGAACAGCCATTTTGTCGTGCCATCTTTCGAAACTTCCGTCGTTGAAACATCCAATCGCCCTAGCGAATACCGCTCTGCCAAGTCAGCTCGAAGTGTTTTCGCTAGTGTCGTCATGGAGGCGAAATCAGGTGCGCCCAACCGGTACATCTGCTGCCAAAGCTGGCCCAAGCGAAATGATCGCAGGTTCAGCGGTGCCAGGGCTTCCTCCAACTCCGCCAAATCGAGACCAATCAGATTGATCTTTGTCCTGTGGGCCGACTCAACTGCAATACTGTCCATCATACGTCTTTGCTCATTACCTTAAAGGGCAAGCGCGCGCCGTTGCTTTCAGCGCTGCCGTCACGCCCCGCAGCGAAAATTCATCAACCGTGCGGGTGCCCCGTGCAGAGATACCAAATAGCTCAAGTGTCGCACCGCCGCGCATGGCGTTCACGAGCTTGCGATTATCTTTCTTTCGCGGCCACGCGACATCGCCGTCGACTTCCGCGACGAAGCGTCGCTTACCGACCCGGAACTCTGGGCGGCTGCCCTCCTGATATTGATAGCCTGCAAATGCGCTGGCTTCATCATAAATCTTATCCAAAGGACGACGGGCGACCATCAACCAAACCGGGTCCCGCTTAGAGTACTTGCCCTCGGATTTCTTCGGCTCACTTACCGCATAACACACCTTGCCGCCGCCATCTGACGCGACAAAGGCTTCCCAATCCCTGAATTGCCCTAAAGATTTCGGCTCCGCTGCTGATGCAGCACGCGAAACAAACAGGAATACAAGAGCGACGGCGGTACTGATTCGCAGGCTTGGCATTGTCGAAATCCGTCCACTTCCATCTAGTTTTATGATCGGGCGACGATCTGCTTATATAATAGCTAAGCTTCGCGCCGCCAGGGTCCGCCGCCATTTTTCCAGGCGCGATTTCTATTAAGACGCATGAATGTGGCGATTTCTAGTTATTCGAACCGCCACAACCCTTGCATCCCGCTGGCTGATATGTATAAAGGCCGCTTGATCGCTGGGACCGCCCGCAATCGACAGCGCGGGGGGCTGCCCAGCGCTATGTTTTTCCAACAGCGCGTAGGTGCTAACCGGCCATGCCGTATTATGAGAACGTGTTCATTGGACGACAAGATCTGTCGTCTGCGCAAGTCGAAGCGCTAACGGACAGTTATGCCGCCATTATTGAAGAACAAGGCGGCAAAGTCCTGAAGCGGGAGCATTGGGGCCTTAAGTCCCTGGCTTATCGGATCAAAAAGAACCGTAAAGGCCATTATGTGATGCTCATTGTTGAGGCCGAATGGCCTGCATTGGCGGAAATTGAGCGCCAAATGCGCCTCAGCGAAGATATCATTCGCTTCCTCACCGTGCGCATTGAAGAAGTATCCGAAGAGCCCTCCCCCATGATGACGCGCCGGGATCGCGATGAGCGTCGCCCGCGCCGGGATGATCGTGGCGGCGACAGGGGTGGTGATCGTGGCGGTGACCGCGGGGGTCGTGATGATCGTCCGCTACCCCGCGAAGAAAATAGCGAAGCTGCAGTTGCTGCAGCTGGAGGAACTGAATAATGGCTATGGGCGCTGCAGGCGGCAGTCGTCGTCCTTTTTTCCGTCGCAAGAAATCTTGCCCTTTCTCTGGCCCGAATGCGCCCGCGATTGATTATCGCGATGTGCGCTTGCTGCAACGGTTTTTGACCGACCGCGGCAAAATCGTGCCGAGCCGTATTTCTGCTGTATCTGCCAAGAAGCAACGCGGGCTCGCACAAGCCATTAAGCGCGCGCGGCATCTTGGCCTGCTGCCTTACCTGATCCGCTAGCCCACGGGGTTCTGACCAATGGATGTTATCCTGCTTGAGCGGGTCGAGAGTCTCGGCCAAATGGGCGAGGTTGTTACCGTAAAGAATGGTTACGCTCGCAATTTCTTGCTACCTCAGAAGAAGGCCCTGCGCGCTTCTAAAGAGAGCCTTGCGTATTTTGAAACGCAGAAAGCCCAGCTGGAAGCACAGAACCTTCAGCGGAAATCTGAAGCTGAAACAATCGGCCAAAGCATGGCGGGCATGACCGTCGTACTGATTCGTCAGGCAGGTGACACAGGCCAGCTTTATGGCTCTGTATCCAGCCGCGACGTGGCTGAAGCTGTAACAGACGCTGGCTCCACGATTGATCGTCGCCAAGTTCTGCTTGAAAAGCCGATTAAAGAACTTGGCCTGCACGAAATTGGCCTGCGCTTACACCCGGAAGTCGATATCGGGATCACGGTTAATGTCGCGCGCAGTGTCGACGAAGCCGAAGCTCAGGCGCGTGGCGAAAACGTGCTAACGCGGGCTGATGAATTCGAATTCGACGATGAAGATGACGCCGAACTTGACGCACTCCTGGGCGAAGCCCCAGACCGTGACGGCGACTTGGAAGACACAGTCAGTGACGAAGGCGAAAAGACCGACTAGGTCCCTCCCCAACTCTCTCGGCGACCTTGCAAAGCCCGGTTCCGCATTGATTTGTAGGCCGGGCTTTCTGCTGTCTTGCGCAATCCTTAGCAAGGATGGAAGCCGGTGCGAACGCAGCTAGATGCCGCAAAAGTTATCACACGAAACAGCAAAGCAAAATATTGATTTATTTGGGAAAGTGGTGAGCGCGCAGGGACTCGAACCCTGGACCGACGGATTAAAAGTCCGTTGCTCTACCAACTGAGCTACACGCTCTGACGCCTTGAATCAGGGCCAGCGGCACGCACCCTATGGGCGGCGGCGGCGCGGGTCAAGACGCATCTTTCAATGAATTCAAATTCAGGCCAAAAGCGTCTAGATTGCCGCAGCTCCATTGGCTCGGCAGCCCCTTTCTGGAGAACCTTCAGTCCACCACGACTGTGCCATTGGGTGCCGCCAGGTGGAACGAGAGCGCAGCCTCTCCTTCGGCAATACCCGCCAAGTGGCCGACGTGCAGCCTATCAGGCAACTGCCGGTAAGAAGTAGGGTCTGGATGGTTTATATCTAAGCGAACTCCCAAGTCCTGCTGCGCGGTGCCGGGATGCGGCCCTGGGGACCATTCAATGAATGCCGGCAGAAGACCGGCCCAAGGCAAATGGCCATCACTCAGCACAGTCAGACCCCAGGTGCGTTCACCACGGGTGATATAAATTATCTCGCCAAGATCAAAGGGACCGGCGGCGACAATGGCTTCGAGGTCGTCAGTGCCAACAACCCAGCATAAAGCGCGCGGGCGCAAGGCCAGACGTGCGATTGTCGCTGGATCATCCGTACTGAACCAGCGCGCGCGAACAGGTGTTGGCGCATCTGGATCAATCGCCAAAATTCCAAGAAACTATCCGCCTCCGGCCTGCATGACGCAGTTGTGAGTACCTATCGATCGTATCGTGCTTACCGCCGCGCAGCGTCTCAACGCCCAGCAATGCCTGCTACGCGCTTATACCAGATTCTAGCGACGCTGCGCCAATGCCAAAATGGTCAATCTTATTGTTCATCAATCACCCTCCAATCCGCTCATCGACCTAGCGACGTGGATGCAATCTATCAGGCACGTAAAGACTGTCGCCTAGCAAATGCTGACGACAGTCACACCAGCATTGCTTCGTAAAGCGGCTAATATGCTTTGGATGCCGCCCCGGCCTCAACTTTACCGTCGCCAGAAAGGCGTGCAGCTAGTGCGGCTTTGACATGCGGCGGCACGAAGGTCGTGATATCGCCATTAAGCGCCGCAATCTCTTTGACAAAACGAGATGAGATATACTGGCAGCGCTCAGATGCCATCAGGAACACAGTCTCGATAGAGTTATCTAGGCGACTATTCATGCCTGTCATCTGGAATTCATAATCGAAGTCCGAGACTGCGCGGAGACCACGGACGATAACATTAGCGCCGACATCTTTCGCGTAATGAACCAGCAAGCCTTCCATCGTCTGTACAGTTATGCGGTTTGCAAGATCACGGTCTTCTAAACCGTCAATCCATTCTTCCACCATCGCCACCCGGTCATCAATGCCGAATAGCGGGCCTTTGCCTGCGTTGATCGCGACGCCAACGACCATTTCTTCCACCACTCGCGCCCCGCGCATAATGATGTCAAAATGCCCATTGGTCGGCGGGTCAAAAGTGCCTGGATACAGGCCGACCACCCTCGCCATAATCTCGTGCTCCTATTGGGAAGCGCTTCCGCCGCCCTCATCTAGGCCAGCATCGGTCACTCCATCTTCATCACCAGCGCCATCGTCATCCAGTCGTGTGACGCTGACAACCCGGTCCCCTTCCGACACATTGAAGATTTTTACGCCCCGCGTCGAGCGGCGCGCCAAACGCACGCCACCAACTGGGCAACGAATCAATTGACCACCATTGGTGACCAGCACGAGACCATCCGCATCCTCTACAGGGAAGGCACCAACAACCTCTACGTCGCCATCCGTCAGGCCCATCAATTCAACGCCTTTACCGCCGCGTTTCGTAACCCGGTAGTCGTAGGCAGACGTGCGCTTTCCAAGGCCATTGTCGGCGATTGTCAGAATAAACTGCTCGCCGTTTTGATATTCATCGAAGATTTCAGGCGGCAGGCCGCCTTCTTCCGCCTCTTCGCCCCTGCGCAGCGCAGTGGATTGCTTCAGATAGAGGTCACGCTCTGCTGTATCAAACACTACACCGCCAAGAATCGACATGGAGATCACACGATCATCCTTGGCCAAATCAATACCACGGTTGCCAGTTGAATTACGGCCAGAAAACACCCGAACGTCCTCAACCGAGAAGCGGATACAGCGGGCTTTTGCCGTTGCCAGCAAGACATGATGTCCAGGCGCACAAATCTCGACGCCGATCAGCGAATCGTCTTCACCAAGCTTCATGGCAATCTTGCCGTTTGACATGACGTTCGAGAAATCTGACAGCAGATTCCGGCGAACATTGCCAGAGCGAGTGGCAAACATCACGTTCATCTGCTCCCATTCAGCCGGATCTTCCGGCAGCGGCAACACAGCTGAAATCGTTTCGCCTTCTTGCAAAGGCAACAATTGTACAAGCGGGCGTCCACGAGATTGCGGGGAGCCGAGTGGCAGCTTGTAGACCTTCAGTTTGTAGGCGATGCCCCGTGTTGTAAAGAACAGCACTGGCGCGTGCGTGGACGCAGCGAATACGTCACGCACGACATCTTCATCCCGCGTCGCCATGCCCGAACGGCCTTTGCCGCCCCGGCGCTGTGACCGGTAATCCGAAAGCGCCGTGCGCTTCACATAGCCGTTGGCCGAAACAGTAACGACCATTTCTTCGCGCTGGATTAGGTCTTCATCATCCTGGTCCGCATCAGCCGCTTCAAGCATGGTGCGCCGCGGAACAGCGAATCGTTCCTTCACCGTCAGCAGCTCTTCCCGCATTAGCTCGTAGAGTTTTTCGCGGGAGCCTAAGATTTCGAGATATTCGCGAATCTTCCCAGCAGTCTCATCCAACTCATCTTGGATTTTATCTTGCTCTAGCCCTGTCAGGCGATGCAAACGCAGGTCCAAAATCGCGCGCGCTTGGATTTCGGAAAGCGTGTAACCGTCGTCTGTCAGTGCGCCGGAAGCATTATCGCCAACGAGTTCGATCAGCGGCGCGATATCGCCTGCAGGCCACGGGCGCGCCATCAACGCAGCGCGGGCTTCGGCGGGATCGGGCGCGGCGCGAATGAGCGTAATTACGTCATCAATATTGGCGACGGCGACAACAAGGCCGAGCAACACATGGCCTCGGTCTCGGGCTTTCGCCAATTCGTGCTGTGTCCGCCTTGCGATGACTTCTTCGCGGAAGATAACGAAGGCGTCCAGCACAGCTTTCAGCGACAGAAGTTCTGGCCGTCCGCCATTCAACGCCAGCATATTGACGCCAAAGCTCGTCTGCAGGGCTGTGTGACGGTAGAGCTGATTCAGCACGACCTCAGCGTTTGCGTCGCGCTTGAGGTCGACAACAATACGCACACCGTGGCGATCCGATTCGTCGCGGAGTTCGGAAATACCCTCAACCATCTTCGCGGCAGAGACCTCAGCAATACGCTCAACCAGACGGGATTTATTGACCTGATAAGGAATTTCGTTGATCAAAATCGCATTGCGTCGCAGGTCAATCTCTGCCTTCGCGCGCGTTACGATTGACCCGCGCCCCGTCGCATAGGCAGAGCGGATGCCGCCCCGACCCATGATCGTAGCCCCCGTTGGGAAATCCGGCCCTGGAATGATCTCTAGCAGCGCTTCCATAGCAATAGCGGGGTTATTGATGACAGCCAACGCCGCATCGATCACTTCGCCCAGGTTATGCGGCGGAATATTTGTCGCCATACCAACGGCGATACCGCCGGCACCATTTACCAGCAGATGTGGAAATTCCGCCGGCAGGACGACAGGCTCACTATCAGACTCATCATAGTTCGACTGGAAATCAACCGTGCTTTTGTCGATATCAGCAATCAACGCTTCAGAAGCGTTCGCAAGGCGCGCTTCCGTGTAGCGCATCGCCGCGGGGGGATCGCCATCCATGGAGCCAAAGTTGCCCTGGCCGGAAATCAACGGCAGGCTCATGGAGAAATCCTGCGCCATACGAACCAGCGCGTCATAAATCGCCGAATCGCCATGCGGATGGTACTTGCCCATCACGTCGCCGACGATCCGCGCCGACTTACGGAAAGGGCGGTTCCAGTCGTACCCGCCCTCGCGCATTGCATAGAGAATACGGCGGTGCACAGGCTTCAGACCATCCCGCACATCAGGTATTGCGCGGGCGACAATCACGCTCATCGCATAATCGAGATATGAGCGCTGCATCTCCTCTTCGATTGAGACGGATTGGATGTCATCTGACCGTGGCGGCGACGTATCGGACACCAGGATTCTCCTAATAAAATGACGGCTTCACGGGCCGCCTGATTCGTCAAAAACTATAGCTGTTTCAACGGAAAGGCGAAACCTTAAGCATTGTAAAATCTGTGGTTATTCTCGCTTATGTTCAGCGAACGAACAGGCTTCGATAACCCGGCCATCTCGCTTCCACTAAATCCTGAGCGCCAGGCGAAGTTTTGGTGAATAAGAAACAGTCGCGATTTCGGTCATATTGAACCCAGCGGCGGCTTCCGAGAGTGCTAGCCGGTTTTTCTGGGCGTTTTCATAGCGGGTGCGCTGTTGCGCAATCTGAACAATCATCACCTCGCCAATGCCACTTGGCGAAAAGCTGACAGCCCGGCCTTTCACGCGCAAATAATAGTGCCATTCCAGAGGCACCGTGGAGCCGTCCAGCGGCGCTTCGGCATCGTTCGCTGAGATGATTCCAGGCTTAAGTTCTTGCAGCAAAGGCAAAAAATCCCGTCAGGGGTCGGGACCTCGCTGCCCCCTGCCCGCTAATACCCTCCCGATAAAGAGTAGCTATCGTTAGTTGCCAAGGGTAGCGCGATGTCCGCCGGTCTCGCCCGCCAAGGTTTTCTTCGATCCGGTCCTGTCCATCATCGAACCCAGTGCAACTAAACCGCACTGTCGCCGCATCGCCCACAGCGAACCGGTAGATGCCAGTAACGCCTGTTGGATCAATGCAATCCGCAACTGCATCGGCTGGTATTAGAGGCGATTTTTCCGCCAAAACGGGTGTTAATGCGAAGCAAAGCGCGGTTAAAGCAGCGGACTGCAGTATCTCGCAGGATTGCATCAGCTTAGAACGGGATGTCGTCGTCGAGGTCCATCGGCGCGGCGCGGGAATCACTCCGACCGCCACCACCGCCACTTGATCGTTGCTGCCCTCCACCGGAAGATTTTTGGCCCCCACTGCTGCTGCCATAGTCGTTACCACCGCCACTGCTTGAGCTGCCGTAGTCACCGCCACCACCGCCGCTGCCGGATTCGCCGTCCTGGCGGCCATCCAGCATCGTCAGCTCGCCACGGAACCGGCCCAACACCACTTCTGTAGAATAGCGATCATTGCCGGACTGGTCCTGCCATTTGCGTGTCTGCAGTTGACCTTCGATATAGACCTTTGAGCCTTTGCGCAGAAACCGTTCGGCAACGTCAACCAAGTTTTCGTTGAAGATCACTACACGATGCCATTCAGTCTGCTCACGGCGCTCACCGGAGCTGCGGTCCCGCCAACGTTCGGACGTCGCGATAGAAAGGCGACCGAAACGGCGTCCATCCTGTGTTTGAGTGAATTCCGGGTCACGGCCCAGATTACCGACCAGAATGACCTTATTGACGCTGCCGGACATGGCCTTATCTCCAACCCAAGAACGCGTTCGCTCCATAGGGAATCGTTCAAAAAATGTTCGAGCCGAAGTGTAACCCCGCACCAGCAGAGGCGCTAGCGCACTTTCCGGACTTGTCCACAAGGAAGACGCTTGGAACCAACGGCGTGATCCGTCCATATAGCGGGCCGCAAAGGAGCTCTATTGGCATGGCGAAAAAATCCGCCGCAAACGATCAACCGTCCAGCCTGAAAACAATCTCCGTTCGAGGTGCGCGGGAACATAACCTGCAGAATGTGGATGTAGACCTGCCACGCGACCAGCTCGTCGTGATCACTGGCCTATCGGGCTCGGGCAAATCCAGCTTGGCATTCGATACCATCTATGCAGAAGGCCAGCGCCGGTATGTGGAAAGCCTGTCCGCCTACGCGCGCCAGTTCCTGGAACTGATGAGTAAGCCGGACGTGGACCTGATTGAGGGTCTTTCGCCAGCGATCTCCATTGAACAGAAGACCACCAGCCGCAATCCGCGCTCTACCGTCGGCACAGTCACTGAGATTTACGATTACATGCGTCTACTTTGGGCGCGGACGGGCATTCCATACTCTCCAGCCACCGGTCTACCGATTGAGAGCCAAACCATCAGCCAAATGGCAGATCGTGTACTCGAAATGGATGAGGGCACGCGGCTGTTGCTGCTGGCACCAATCGTGCGCGGCCGCAAAGGCGAATTCCGCAAAGAGTTGGCGGAATTATCGCGCAAGGGCTTCCAGCGCGTCAAAATCGATGGTGATGTGGTTTTGATTGAAGATGCGCCCGCCCTCAAGAAAAACTTCAAGCATGACATTGATGTAGTGGTGGATCGGTTCGTTGTCCGGCCAGATGCCAGCGCTCGCCTTGCCGATTCGCTCGAAACGGCCATTGAGTTGACGGATGGCCTCGCCGTCGCCGAGAACGCAGATGATGGCGGGCAAACAATCTTCTCCAGTCGCTTCGCCTGCCCGATTTCGGGCTTCACAATCCCTGAAATCGAGCCCCGTCTGTTCTCGTTCAATAATCCATTCGGCGCATGTCCTGCCTGCGATGGCCTAGGCGTTGAACAACATTGCGACCCACAATTGGTTATTCCCAACCCGCTGCTCAGCCTGAAGGATGGCGCGGTAGCTCCTTGGTCAGGCTCGAGTTCATCCTATTACGAGCAAACACTTGAAGGCATCTGCCGACACTACAAGCAGTCCATGAAGACGCCGTTCGGTGAATTGCCGAAAGATATGCGGGACACGGTTCTTTATGGATCGGGCCTGACACCAATCGCGATCAAATATGATGACGGTCTTCGCTTTTATAAGGTCGAGAAGCCGTTTGAAGGGGTTGCGAACAATCTGGAGCGCCGCTTCAGCGAGACGGACAGTGCCTGGGCGCGGGAAGAGATTTCGAAATATATGTCCGCCGCACCCTGTCATGTTTGTGACGGTAAGCGCCTGAAGCCAGAGGCCCTGGCCGTAAAGGTCGCGATGGAGGATGTATCTGAAATCGCCAATCTTTCCGTTCTTGCAGCGCGTGATTGGTTCATGGCGCTCCCGGAAAGTCTGAACCAGAAGCAACTGGAAATCGGCGAGCGCATCCTGCGCGAAATCAATGACCGCCTTGGCTTCTTAGTCGATGTCGGGCTTGGCTATTTGACGCTGTCACGGGGTTCAGGGTCGCTCTCAGGTGGCGAAAGTCAGCGCATTCGTCTTGCTTCACAGATCGGCTCCGGGCTGACTGGCGTACTCTATGTGCTGGATGAACCATCCATCGGCCTGCATCAGAAAGACAATGAACGCCTGCTGGGAACGCTAACGCGGCTGCGCGATCTCGGCAATACCGTAGTCGTAGTGGAGCATGACGAAGATGCGATCCGCCAGGCTGACTATGTAGTGGACATGGGACCCGCCGCAGGCATTCATGGCGGCCACGTGGTTGCCTCCGGAACGCCGGAGGACATCATGGCCGCCCCAGACAGCCTGACAGGGCAATATTTGACGGGTATGAAGCAAATTCCGGTCCCGGAAAAGCGGCGCAAAGGCAATGGCAAAGCGCTTAAGCTGATAGGCGCAACCGGCAATAATCTAAAAAACGTCAATGCGACCTTCCCGCTCGGCGTACTCACATGTGTGACCGGAGTTTCAGGCGGCGGCAAGTCGTCCTTGGTCGTGGACACACTTTACAAAGCACTGGCCCGTCGGGTCATGGGCTCCCGCTCAGCGCCAGCCCCCCATGACGATATCAAGGGCGTTGAATATCTCGACAAAGTCATCGATATCGACCAGTCGCCGATTGGCCGGACACCGCGCTCTAACCCGGCCACATATACAGGTGCATTTACACCGATCCGCGACTGGTTCGCTGGGCTACCTGAAGCCAAAACGCGCGGATACAAACCCGGTCGTTTCAGCTTCAATGTGAAGGGCGGACGCTGCGAAGCCTGCCAGGGCGACGGCGTTATCAAGATCGAGATGCATTTCCTGCCAGATGTCTATGTCGAATGCGATGTCTGCAAGGGCAAACGCTATAATCGGGAAACGCTGGAGGTTAAGTATCGCGGTAAATCCATCGCGGATGTACTTGATTTAACGGTAGAAGAAGGTGCGAAGGAATTCAGCGCTGTACCTTCCATACGCGATAAACTAGTGACGCTCGAGCGTGTTGGGTTGGGCTATGTAAAGATCGGTCAACAGGCGACGACGCTGTCCGGTGGTGAGGCGCAGCGCGTTAAACTAGCGAAAGAGCTTTCCAAGCGTGCAACCGGGCGGACAGTCTACATTCTGGATGAACCAACGACCGGATTGCACTTCGAAGATGTTCGTAAACTGCTTGAAGTGCTTGCCGCTCTGGTTGATCAGGGGAACACCGTCATCGTTATTGAACACAATCTGGAAGTCATTAAGACTGCAGACTGGGTGATCGACCTTGGCCCAGAGGGTGGTGATGGCGGCGGCGAGGTTGTCGCTTCGGGCGCACCAGAGGCAATTGCCGCTGCAGCAGGCAGCTACACGGGTCACTTCCTGGCCGCCTATGTGAAACCAAAGAAAAGCCGACGCAAATCAGCTTAGCGCGCCCTCAAGCCTCCGCCTCGATCGCGGCCATATCTTCGTCGGAGAGACCGAAATGATGGCCAATCTCGTGAATCAACACATGGGCAACCACGTGGGACAGCGGTTCTGCCGTCTCACACCAGTAATCCAAGATCGGGCGGCGATAGAGAAAAATGTGGTCCAATTCCTCGGACGCAGCGCCGCCTGACTTTGAGGCAAGGTCGACACCGTGATAAAGGCCCATAATGTCAAAAGGGCTTTCCAATGCCATGGCCTGCTTAACATCTGCGCTTGGAAAGTCCTCGACGATAATGGGCACATGGCGAATGAAGTCCGCGAAATGCTGAGGCAGACGCGCCAGTGCGGTAGCCGCTAGTCCGGCAATGTCGTCTAATGAAGGCGGGAGGTCTGGGTCGGTCATATTGGCCCTGCCAAGCTGCGCTAACAATGGGATATAGCATGCTAGATAAGCTTACAGCAGAGGCCGTCACGACGGCGATAAAGTCCTTGGATGGCTGGACCAGCGTTGAAGGCCGAGAGGCTATTCATCGTGAATTCAAATTTAAGACATTCGTGGAAGCATTTGGTTTCATGACACAATCTGCGCTAATGGCAGAGCGGATGGACCACCACCCTGAATGGTCTAACATTTACAGCGCGGTCAATGTCACGCTGACCACTCATAGCGCTGGCGGGGTCACAGACTTAGATATTCGCTTGGCCAACTTTATGGATCGAATCGCTGTATAATCGCGGCATAGCCCTTCGCTGCGCTTTAGGCTAAAAATTGCCGCAATCCATGTGAATGAAGGAACATCGCCCATGGCATACGCTGGCGGCTATTTCATCGAAGACCTGACCGTCGGCCAGACGGAGAGCTTCGCCAAGACAGTGACGGACGCGGACATCACGCTTTATGCAGGCATTTCCGGCGACACGAACCCTGTCCATTTAGATGACGAGTTCGCCGCTGAATCCATGTTCAAGGGCCGAATCGCCCATGGGATGCTGTCAGCCGCGTTCATTTCCGCTGTGCTCGGCGCGCGGATGCCTGGCCCCGGCGCTATATACCTGTCGCAGTCGCTCCGTTTTAAAGCCCCCGTTCGCCCTGGCGATACAGTGACGGCAGTGGCTGAAGTGACTGATATCAATCTCGAAAAGCGCCGCGTCACGCTGAAGACCACCTGCCTTATCAAAGGCAAGCCTGTGGTTGAAGGCGAGGCGATGGTTATGCCGCCCTCCCGCAACGCCTGAAGGCTGCAATAGCGTTCCCATGATCGAAGTTTTCCATAGCCTGGATGAAGTTTCGGCTGCCCGTCGCGGCGGCGCTGTCGCCATTGGAAATTTTGATGGCGTCCACAAAGGCCATGTCACTGTCATCCAGGCCGCGGCGGCGGCTGCCCGCTCCCGCGGCATTGCCCTTGGCGTGCTGACGTTTGAGCCACATCCCCGCTCTGTCCTTGGCCCACAAGATGCACCGCCGTTCCGCTTATCAGATTGGCGCGGCAAGGCCCGTGGCCTGGAAGCGCTTGGCGTCGATTTCCTGGCGATCTGTAAGTTCAACCGCGAACTGGCGAGCCTGACAGCGGGAGATTTCGTCCGCGCAGCCCTCGTAGAAGCTCTGTCAGCTCAAAATGTGGCCGTTGGCGAGGATTTTCGTTTCGGCAATGATCGTGCTGGCGACACGGGTCTGCTGGTTGATATTGGCGGCGAGCATGGCTTTAGCGTTACGTCCGTGCCGGAAATGGCCGGCGCTGATGGGTTGGCTTTCTCATCAAGCGCTATCCGAACGGCTTTGCAGGCAGGTGACGTTAAACGCGCCGCAGAGCTGCTTGGACGCCTGTGGGAAGTGGAAGGTGTTGTAGCACACGGTGATAAACGTGGTCGCACCATTGGCTTCCCGACGCTGAACGTTTCTCTTGGGGATCTGGTCCGCCCGGCGTTCGGCGTTTACACGGTGCAGATACAGTTTGAAGGCGAGGATCGCTGGTATGGCGGCGTCGCCAATATCGGCAAACGACCAACTGTGGACGGTACGGACGAGCGCATGGAAGCGCATGTGTTTGATTTTAAACAGGACGTTTACGGCAAGCGGGTGCGAATTAGGTTGGCCGATTTCATTCGTCCCGAACAAAAATTCGAAGGGCTCGATGCCCTGAAAGCCCAAATCGCAGCGGACGCAGCCTCCGCACGCACATTCCTCAATCGAGGCTAAGACCCATGAATACCCCGAAGAAGCCTAAAGCGCCGAAACCCGGCGATGAATATCGTGAGACCGTTTTCCTACCAAAGACCGACTTTCCCATGCGTGGCGGCCTGCCAAAGAAGGAGCCGGAAATTCTGAAACGCTGGGAGAACATGGACCTCTACAAGACGCTCCGAGAGGATTCCAAAAGCCGCGAACAATACATCCTGCATGACGGCCCTCCTTATGCGAACGGCAATCTACACATCGGCCACGCGCTGAATAAAATCTTGAAAGACGTTATCAACAAATCCTGGCAAATGTCTGGATTTGATGCAAATTATGTACCTGGGTGGGATTGCCACGGCCTACCTATTGAATGGAAAATTGAAGAATCCTACCGCGATCAAGGCAAGGACAAAGATGCTGTACCCGTGTTGGAATTCCGGCAGGAATGCCGTGAGTTCGCGCAGCATTGGGTTGGTGTGCAGTCAGAAGAGTTCAAGCGTCTCGGCGTCGTTGGTGATTGGGATGATCCATATCTCACGATGAAACTTGCGTCCGAAGCGCGAATCGCCAGTGAAATCACGCGCTTTGCCATGAACGGCGGCTTGTATCGTGGCCAGCGGCCTGTCATGTGGTCCTGCGTTGAAAAGACAGCACTGGCTGACGCGGAGGTCGAATATGAAGACCACGTCTCGCCAACCGTTCACATCGGCTTTCCCGTCATAACGCCTGGGCCTACAAGCAACTTGGAAGCTGGCGATTGCGTCGTCATCTGGACCACCACGCCATGGACCCTCCCCTCGAACCGCGCCATCGCAGCCGCGGCTGAGGAAACCTATGTGCGAATTCTCGTTGATGAAACCCAAGACGAATCCTTCATCAAGGCAGGCCAGACAATCGTACTCGGCAAGGCTCTAGTTGAAGCCGCCTGCAAATCTATGCGGGTCGAAGCGCATACTGTGCTGGCGGAAATAATTGGCGAAGCATTGTGCGGCACCATCGCAGCGCATCCCCTGCGTGGCCTGGGTTACGACTACGATGTACCAGTTCTGAACGGCGATTTCGTGACCATGGATGCCGGCACCGGCTTCGTGCATATCGCCCCAGGACATGGTGCCGATGACTTTCAGCTTGGCAAAGCCCACGGCCTTGAAGTCACGGATTATGTTGCCCCAGATGGCGCATACCGGGATTTCGTGCCGCTATTCTCTGGCAAGCGCGTCCTGAATGAAGACGGCAGCGAGGGCGACGCCAACGCCGCTGTAATCGACGCCATGCAGGTAGCTTCTATGAGCGGCAAGGGCGGATTGTTCGGGCGTGGACGCCTTAAGCATAGCTATCCGCACTCCTGGCGTTCCAAAGCACCATTGATCTTCCGCAACACGGCCCAGTGGTTCATCTCCATGGAGACGAATGATCTGCGTGAAACTGCATTGCAGGCGATCAACGATACGCGCTTCGTACCACCCCAGGGACGGAACCGGCTTTATTCAATGGTCGAGCAACGGCCAGACTGGTGCATCTCCCGCCAACGGGCTTGGGGTGTGCCGATCCCGCTGTTCGTCCACATCGAGTCTGGGGAAGTCCTGAAAGATCAGGCCGTGTTCGACCGGATCATCGACGCGTTCAAAGAAGAAGGCGGCGACGCATGGTTTTCCTCTCCGCCTCAACGCTTTCTGGGCGATCAATATGACTTAAAGTACTACGAGCAAGTTACTGATATTGTTGAAGTTTGGTTTGAGTCTGGCTGCACCCATGCCTTCGTTCTAGAAGACCGCGACGACCTGGAATCGCCTGCTGATCTCTATCTGGAAGGCTCCGATCAGCATCGCGGCTGGTTCCATTCCTCGCTTCTAGAAAGCGCCGGCACGCGCGGGCGTGCGCCCTATGACACGGTGCTGACCCACGGCTTCGTGCTGGATGACAAGGGTCGCAAGATGTCAAAGTCGCTCGGCAATACGACAGCGCCGCAGGACGTGATCGACCAATATGGTGCGGATATCCTACGCATCTGGGTCGTATCCTCAAACTATGCGGAGGATCTGCGCATTGGTGGCGAAATCCTGAAGCATCAGGCAGACCTTTATCGCCGCGTGCGAAACACGCTACGCTATCTATTGGGGGCGCTGGAAGGGTTCGCTGACGCAGAAAAAGTCGATCCAGCAGATATGCCAGAGCTTGACCGCTGGGCGCTCCACCGATTGGCGGAAATGGATACGCTCGTTAGAACTTCGATCAAAGACTATGATTTCCATGGGCTCTGGACTTCTCTACACACATTCTGCGCAGTCGATCTATCAGCCTTCTACTTCGATATCCGCAAAGATACGCTCTATTGCGAACACCCTGACAGCCTAGGCCGGCGCGCTAACCGTACAGTAATGGATGCGATCTTCACGCGCCTCGCCACCTGGTTGGCACCCGTGCTTTGCTTCACGTCAGAAGAAGCATGGCTGGCACGCTTTGGCGATGCTGAAGGTGTGAGTGTTCACCGCCAGACATTCCCAGATACGCCTGCTACCTGGCGTGACGAGGCGCTGGACAAGCGCTGGGCTGAAATCCGTGATATCCGCCGTGTCGTGACAGCTGCAATTGAAGGTGAGCGGGCAGAAAAGCGTATCCGCAGCAGCTTGGAAGCAGCACCTGTCGTGTGGCTCTCTGAAGATCGGATGAACCAGATCAAAGGCGTCGACTTAGCAGAAATCACTATCGCATCCGCCATAGATCTCCAGCTTGGCGAAGGCCCGGCGGACGCGTTCCGATTGGAGGATGCACTAGGCGTTGCAGTCCAACCCAATCGGACTGAGGCGGAAAAGTGCGTTCGGTGCTGGAAGCAGCCGGGTGACGTAGGCGCAGATGCATCCGTCCCATTGCTTTGCGGGCGGTGCGCCGAAGTTGTTGGGCGTTTGCCAAAAACGGTGCCTGTCGCATGATTTTGGGCGGGATAACGCCAGGCGCGCTCAGGCTTGGACTGATCATCATCGCAATCTCGATCATCGTTGACCAAGCGACAAAACAAGTCGCCCTGGCATATTTCAAGACCCATGACGCTGTCACGGTTTTGCCATTTTTGGACTTCACGTTGGCTTGGAACCGTGGCGTTAGCTTCGGGATGTTTGGGGACGGCGGTGTACCGGCTTGGGGGCTGGCCCTTGTCTCATTAGCGATTGCCGGTTTTCTCGCGTGGCAAATGCTACGCTCAACGTCCCGGACAGGCGTTATCGGTTTCGCGCTGATTATTGGCGGCGCGCTCGGAAATGTGATCGATAGGGGCGTATATGGTGCTGTGGTCGACTTCATATTGCTGCATTATGAGCGCTATAGTTGGCCAGTTTTCAACATTGCCGATACGGCCATCACAATTGGCGTGGTTCTTATTCTTATCGATTCCTTGTGGTCGAAGCCTGCATCAACTACAACATAGGGGAATGAAACCGTTGGGGGATCGCTGGCTATGACCCGCACTTTCCGTATCCTCGCGCTTGTCGCAACAGGCGCAATGGTCGCCAATTGTAGCGGCGGCGCACAAGAGACTTTGGGGCTTAAGAAAAAAGCACCAGATGAGTTCGCTGTCGTGCGTAATGCGCCTCTTAACTTGCCGCCGAATTTCAGCCTCCGTCCGCCGAAGCCCGGAGCGGTTGGTGAAGGGCGTGAGGCGCAACGTGATCAGGCGCGCGCTCTACTTGTTGGCAGTAGTTCAGCATCGCGCAATGCCGGACAACTCGCAGCAGCTCGAGCTCAAGCGGAATTAGCAAATAACGACCCGGTGTTAGCTCCCATTCAGTTTGCCTTCCACCCAGGTCGGTTGGATCAAGCGCTCGGCGATCTACGGGACTATCGCTTAAATAGCGCGAGCAAAGGGCCAGTGATCCAGGCTTCCGCGCGTTCAGGCGCACTTAAAATCGCACCAGCGCAAGTTTCCGCGCCGGGCGAACGGGCGCTGCTGGCGAACCTGGGCGCAGCCAATGTTAATCCTGGAATTCGCCGCCAGGTCGACGAAGAAAGCGCGCTTTTGGCGGAAGATGATCGTAATATTGTCGAGCAAATGATGTTTTGGCGGAAACTTAACCCATCGGGCGTCATTGTAGAGGCGAAAGGCGAGCAGCGCAGAATTAATGAGAATTCTGCGCTTGGCAAACCTGTTACAGATGGCGAAACGCCTGAGATTCGCGTAGAGCGCCTGGCCGGATTCAAAGGTTTCAACCTATTTTGATGCGTCGTTTCCATGCCTGCCTTGCCGCACTGTCCATCAGCTGCGGCTTGGCAGCCGTGCCAGCTGTCGCAGAGGTATTTTCACCCAGCCGGTATGTACTTGATAACGGCCTTGAGCTTATTGTTATCGAAGATCATCGGCGTGCTGCGGTCGCGCATTTCGCCTACTATAAAGTGGGTGCGATTGATGAGGAGCCGGGCAAAACCGGCCTTGCGCATTTCCTTGAACATCTAATGTTCAAGGGCACAGACAACCTTGACCCCGGTGAATTCTCCCGCGTTGTTGCCCGCAATGGCGGCCGTGACAATGCCTTCACATCCGCCAATTACACGGGCTATTTCCAAATCATAGCGGCAGACCGGCTCAGCCTGATTATGCAGATGGAAGCTGATCGGATGACCGGACTAAAGCTCGATGCCGCCATCGTCCTGCCGGAGCGCGATGTGGTGCTAGAAGAGCGCCTGAGCCGAGTGGAAAACAGGCCATCCGCCCTGTTGGGTGAGGCCATGCGGGCTAATCTATATCTCTCGCACCCCTACCGCCGCCCAATCATTGGTTGGCCGACAGAAGTTAAACGCCTGACGACTGAAGACGCGCTTGATTTTTATCGCAAATGGTACGCGCCCAATAACGTCGTCGTCGTCGTTGCAGGTGATGTGAATCCTGATGATGTGCTAGCACTTGCCAAACAGCACTATGGTGCCGTTGCCGCGCGGGAACTGCCACAGCGGCGGCCATTCTATGAGCCTGATCAACGCGCACCCCGCCGGGTCGTTTTTACAGATCCGCGTGTGCATCAGGAAGATTGGCGGCGCATATACGTAGCGCCCGCCTATGAAGGCGCTACACCTGGTCCTTATGCCCTCAACGTCCTGTCTGAAATCATGGGCGGAGAGACTGGACGCCTGCATAACGCACTCGTTGAGAAGCAGAAAATAGCTCTTGGTGTGACCTTCTTCTATGATGGAAATGGTCGTGATTTTGGCTCTGCAGGCCTGTATGGTCGCCCAGTTCCAGGCGTTGCAACGGCTGATATGGAAGCGGCATTCGATGCTGAAATCGCGCAATTGCTAAAAGATGGCGTTACAGAAACAGAAGTTACTGACGCCAAACGCCGCCTCGCCGCCAGTGCAATCTTCGCCCGCGATAGCCTGGATGGCCCAGCTCGCATTCTTGGCGGCGCTGTCGCTAATGGCCAACGGATTGAAGACGTTGAGGAATGGCCCGAACGCATTGCAGCGATAGACAAAGCAGCCATTGACACCGCTGCTCGCGCACTTTTCAATATCAACTGGTCAGTTACCGGCATTCTGCGGCCCGCGCCGAAAGACGAGGCACCGTCATGATCCGGCTGAAAACTCTGGCTGCAGGTGCCGTTGCGACCTGCTTCTGCGCACTCACTCTTCTGCCAGCCAAAGCGGATGTTGTCGTTGTTAAAGCTGCTGGCGTCGATGCCTGGCTTGAAGCTGATGACACGGTACCGGTCGCTGCGATCGCGTTCCGCATTGAAGGCGGTGCTGCATTCGACCCGCCGGCACTGCAAGGCCGCGCCCGCATGGCTGTAGCTATGCTGACCGAAGGCGCTGGCCCTTACAACGCCGCCGCATTCAAAAAGAAATTGGCGGACCTCTCCGCCTCCATCGAAATCCAAGCAACGCAAGATGCCGTCGTCGGCAATCTCTATGCGCTTACTGACACAATTGAGGACGCAGCCGAGCTGCTTGGTCTGGCCCTCACAAAACCCCGGTTCGACCCAGACCCGTTAGAGCGCACCCGCGCCTCCTACATCTCGTCACTTGAACGCATGCGGGCGGAACCAAGCCGCAAAGCATATCGCGCATGGCTTGAAACCGCATTCGCCAATCATCCTTACGCGCGATCAACCCGAGGTCTTAAATCGACACTCGCCGTGATCCAGCGCGGAGACTTAACGGCGTTCACGCAAGAACGCTTCGGCAGGGACCGCCTTATTGTCGCGGCAGCCGGAGACCTGACCCATGCAAAATTGGCCCGCGTGATGGAATTGGCTTTCAGCGGCTTGCCCAAAGTGGCAGAGGGCGGCCCGGCGGATTTGCCTGCTGTCAGCTTGCCGGAACAGCCGCTGCGCCTGCTGGCTGCATTGCCATCGCCGCAATCGACCATCGTGTTTGGCGGCCCAGGCATCCGTCGCATAGATCCTGATTGGCGTGCGGCCACAGTGCTGATGCAGATCATGGGTGGCGGGTTTGGCGCACGTTTGATGGAAGAAGTGCGTGAGAAGCGCGGTCTCGTCTACAGCATTGGCGCGGACTTGAATGAGCTTGCCGCTGTACCAATCGTCATCGGCATCGCCGCAACGGCCAACAGCACCGTTGCTGAAACCGTTGCCGTTGTTGAAGCAGAATGGGTGCGCATGGCTAAGGATGGCCCAACAAACGATGAGCTGTCAGATGCGAAGGCTTATCTCACGGGTTCGCTGCCTTTAGCACTCGATTCCACAACAGCAATCGCTGATACACTGCTCGCAATGCGCCGCTTTGATCTGCCCAAAGATTACCTTTATAAACGCGCCAGCCTTATTGAGGCCGTCTCTTTACCAGATGTGAAACGCGTATCCAAGCGCCTCTTTAACACTGACCGCTTCATGGTGGCAGTCGCTGGTGCCCCTGAGAAATTGGAGGGCTGGAAGCCTACGACTGTGGCAGATGACAAGGAATAAAGCACTGACGTGCCGGCCATTCTCAACCCGCCTGACGCTTAAGGTACGGGACCGGGTGTTGCTGTATCGCACGACGCGGCTTTTAATTATCGAATCAATCAACCAACTGGCAGTCGAGGATGGCAAGGAATTGGCTAGAGCTTATCTTTCCGCCGAACCAGGATAATGAGTATAGACGGTGTTCAGCTGCGCCGCCTGCCCTCGGGTCTGGTCAATCGGATCGCTGCAGGTGAGGTTGTCGAACGGCCAGCTGCCATTGTTAAAGAACTTGTTGAAAATGCTTTGGATGCTGGTGCCACGCGCATTGATGTGACTTTGGGAGAAGGTGGCCGAACACTCGTCAGCGTCGCGGATGACGGCATTGGCATGGGGCCGGACGAATTAGCCCTCGCTATCGAACGTCATGCAACGTCGAAACTGCCCGATGACGATCTCGTCCATATCGAAACCCTCGGTTTCCGGGGGGAGGCTCTGCCATCCATCGGCGCGGTCGCACGTTTGTCGCTGACCAGTCGTCAACGTGATGCAGACGCGGCCTGGCGCATCCGTGTGGAAGGTGGTGCTATCACTGGACCTGAGCCAGGGTCCCGCGCGCCGGGGACAACGGCGGAAGCACGTGATCTGTTTTTTGCGACCCCTGCCCGCTTAAAGTTCCTTCGCAGCGCGCGCAGTGAATCTCAGGCGTCTGCCGGTATTTTGCGCAGGCTCGCCCTAGCCCGCGCCGAAATAGCGTTCCGGTTAGAAGATTCCGGTCGCCAGATATTGAATCTGCCTGCAGACAACGGCGATCTGTCCTCCGCCCGCCTCAACCGCGCAACCGCCGTGATTGGGCGTGATTTCGGAGCCAATGCACTGTCGATAGAAGCCGAGCGCGAAGGTATTCGCCTAACAGGCCATGCCAGTGCGCCAGGATATGATCGCGGGAATGGGTTGGCGCAATATTTCTATGTGAATGGCAGGCCGGTTCAAGACCCTGTACTGCTTAGTGCTGCCCGCGCCGCCTATGCCGATATCCTCCCGCGCGGCCGATTTCCTGGCCTCGCGCTCTTTCTGGACGTGCCGCCAGAAGCGGTAGACGTCAACGTCCATCCTGCCAAAACCGAAGTCCGCTTCAGAGAACCAAGCATGGTGCGTGGCATGGTGATCTCCGCCTTGAAACATGCGCTCACGGATGCAGGATTTGCGACAGGTACAACTGCCAGCGAGAACGCGCTGGGCGCTTGGCGTACGCCTAGGCCTGGACTGTCTGTGGGAAAGTCCGCAGGATATGGCGGCTACAGGCCACAACACCCCTACTCCGCCTTAGCTGCAAGTGCTGCGCATTTTCAACAACCGCTAGATCAGAACGCTGCCTTCACGCCTACTGCGCGCATGGATGAAACATCTCGCAATGCGTCGGTTGGCGATCATCCGCTTGGCGCGGCACGTGCGCAATTACACAGTTCTTATATTGTTGCCCAGACTTCTAGCGGCATTGTGCTGGTTGACCAACACGCGGCCCATGAGCGGCTGGTTTATGAACGCCTCAAAGCTGCCCGCGCCGCAGGCGGTGTCAACCGACAGATGCTGCTAATCCCTGAAGTCGTTGAGCTGGACCAAGTTGCTTCGGCTGCCCTGCTTGAGGAAGCCTCAGCACTGGCTGAACTTGGCCTTGTGTTGGAGGCCTTTGGACCAGGCGCACTGCTTGTCCGCGAAACGCCAGCACTCCTCGGTGAAGTAGATGCCCAGGCGCTTGTGCGGGACTTGGCGGATGAAGTGCAGTCTGCAGGCGGCGCGGAACCGTTGCTGGAACGCCTGGACCATGTGGCAGCAACAATGGCCTGCCATGGCAGCGTCCGTGCAGGCCGCGCGCTCAATCAGGCTGAAATGGATGCTTTATTGCGAGAAATGGAAGTGACACCGAACGCTGGGCGATGCAATCATGGCCGCCCGACCTATATTAAGCTAGAGTTAGCCGATATTGAGCGCCTTTTCCACCGGCGTTAGAGCCTTATTTCTGACCAATGTCCCGAGCTTGATCTGTTACAGATGAAATGCAGACTGCTCTAAAGCGTTGAAAGGAGCGACACATGCCGACTAACCTAGATGACCAAACCCGCCTCGAACTCGAAGCAGCCGCATTCCGCACACTTGTGGATCACATGCGCGAACGGACCGATGTGCAGAACATTGACCTGATGAATCTGGCCGGGTTCTGTCGGAACTGCCTGTCCAAATGGTATACAGCAGCAGCCGAGGAAAAGGGCCTGGATCTTGGCTACGAAGATGCACGCGAGATTGTGTACGGCATGCCGTATTCCGATTGGAAAGCAAAGCACCAGACGGAAGCGACCGCCGATAAAAAAGCGGCGTTTGATAAGAGCCATGGCTAAACGTATTGAGCGTTGGTGGCAAACCCGCCGCTCCCCTAGCCGCCTGCGACAGTGCCGTAAATCAGACGTGGCAACCAAAGCGTCAGTTCTGGGAATGCTGCCAGGATGCCGAGCATAATAAGCTGCAGTCCAACAAACGGGATGATGCCACGGTAAATTTCACGCGTCAGCACGCTCCGCGGTGCCACGCCACGCAAGTAGAACAACGCGAAGCCAAATGGTGGCGTCAAGAATGACGTTTGCAAGTTCACTGCGATCATGATGCCGAGCCATACGGGGTTCAGGTCCATGAGCAGAAGAATGGGTGCGACGATCGGGACAACGATGAACGTGATCTCGATGAAGTCCAGGAAGAAGCCCATCACGAACATGATGAGCATCACGAAGAACATGGCCCCAGCTGCACCACCCGGCAAATCTTTGAGGAACTCGTGCACCACGTCGTCGCCGTGCAGGCCCCGGAATACAAGGCTGAACAGCTGCGCGCCAATGACAATGCCAAACACCATCGCGCTGATTTTCGCAGTTTGCTGAGAGACTTCGCCAAGCGTGCCATCCGAATTGATCCGAAGCAGCGATGTGCCAAGACCCCAGATGATCCCGATGCATGCGACGGCCGCCAGAATTATACCAATCTGCTCATCATTGCTAACTTGGTCCCGGCCAAGACGCAGGTCAACAAATCCTGTCAGCACCAGCACCAGAATTAAGCATGCAGCTGCCACATAGATCGGGCGGCCAGACTTATCGGATATCCTAAGCCCGCCCAAGAAAGCCGCACCGACAGCACCGACAGCTGCCGCTTCCGTCGGCGTAGCAACGCCTGCAAGGATTGACCCCAGCACAGCGACGATCAGTACAACTGGTGCGACCAGTGCTTTCAGCATTCGGCCAATTACGGGACCATTATCCCCAGAGCCTGTGATTGCCTCACGCGGCACGGGCGGGGCACCTGCAGGGTTCATAATCGCGCGGAACATGATGTAGGCGATGTATAAGCCAACCAGCATCAAGCCCGGAATGAGTGCGCCCGCGAACAAATCACCGACAGACACCGGGTCCGGCGCGAAATTGCCGAGCTGGCGCTGCGCATCCTGATATGCGTTCGAGATTTGGTCACCCAACACCACAAGCACGATGGAGGGCGGAATTATTTGGCCAAGGGTCCCCGATGCACAGATGGCACCCGTCGCCAATTTCGGGTCATAACCCCGGTTCAGCATGGTCGGTAGCGAGAGCAGGCCCATGGTGACGACCGTCGCACCCACAATCCCCGTGGACGCCGCAAGCAATGCGCCGACGATACACACAGCAATACCAAGGCCACCAGGTAGTGAGGAAAATGCGGCACCCATAGCTTCCAGCAGTTCTTCCGCCACTTTTGAACGCTCAAGCATCACGCCCATGAACACAAAAAGCGGCACGGCGATCAGCACTTCGTTGGTCATCACACCAAAAATGCGGTTGGAGACGAACCCCAAAAATGAGAGGTCAAAAGCTCCGATAAAAGAGCCGCCGATCGCAAATAGCAGCGACACGCCGCCAAGGGTGAATGCGACGGGGAAACCCGCCATCAGCGTTAAGCAAACGGTTGCGAACAGCAGCAGGCCAAGGGTTTCATAAAGGCCCATCAGACCTGTCCTCCGGCTTCCACTTCATTTGGCGGAGGTGTCCTGCCGGTCAGAACCATCCAAGACTTTACCGCCAGTGAGAGACCTTGCAGTCCCACCAAAAGTGAGAATGCCAAGATCATAGTCTTCAATAGGAATACGCCAGGGATACCGTTCTGCCCTTCAGGTGAGCCTTCAAGAACCTGCCACGAGGAAATAACGTATGGAAATGCCAACACGAAAATTGCCGTCGTCATCGGCAGCAGCAAACAAAGCGAGCCAAAAAGATCAACCCGCGCCTTGCCCCTCGGCGTGGCAGCGCCGTAATAAATATCAACACGCACATGGCCATCATGACGGAGTGTGTACCCCGCCAGGCCTAAAAAAACTGCGGCATGCATATAAACGATCGCTTCCTGCGCCGCGATCCAACCAATGCCAAAAACATAGCGACACAACACGATCGCGAACTGCAATAGGACCATGAGCAACGTCAGCCAGGAAACCCACCGACCAACCCGCTCATTCAGGCCATCAATCGCGGCTATGAACCCTTGCATCCATGCATACTCCAGCCAAAGGCCCATAAAACAGCGGCGCTGGCCCCAAAATGGAGCCAGCGCCGCCTTCGTTACAACGCCAAACCAGCTCAGCTAGACCGGGCGTTCATGTAGCCTTGTTCCGCAACCTTGGCCCACTCCATCGTAGTCTTCTGGTAAGCGGTATAGCTTTCGTAGATTTTCTTGGTGATGGCGTCAGTATTACCGACCTCATCAATCACACCGCTAGCGAGTTTGCGAACTTCAGCTAGAAGCTCATCACTATAACGCTTCAGCTCAACGCCGTGCTTGGCCACCAGAATATCCAACGAGCCCTGGTTACGCGCTTGGAATTCCGCGCCCTGCGTGTGGGCTTCGGCTTCGCAGACGATGCGGATCATTTCCTGATCTTCTTTGGACATGCCGTCAAACAGCTTTTTGTTCATGCCGACAGAAGCCACTGTGCCTGGCTCGTGGAAACCCGGATAGTAGTATTTCTTGGTGACTTTATAGAAGCCGAACGCCAGGTCATGCCAAGGACCAACCCATTCCGTCGCATCAATCGCACCGGACTGAAGGGCTGGATAAATTTCGCCGACAGGCAAGTTAATCGGGTTAGCGCCAAGTGCGCGCAGCACTTCACCGCCCAGGCCCGGCATACGCATTTTAAGGCCTTTGAAGTCATCGACCGTGTTCATGTCTTTGCGGAACCAACCGCCCATCTGCACGCCCGTGCTTGCAACAGGGAAACCTTTGAGGCCGAAGCCTGCCGCTAGCTCATCCCATAATTCCTGGCCACCGCCATAACGGATCCAAGCATGGGTTTCAGGGCCGGTCATGCCGTAGGGCACGGCGGTCATGAAGTTGTAGCCCTTGGACTTGCCCTGCCAATAATATTCCGCGGCGTGATAAAGGTCCGCATCGCCAGCAGCGACAGCATCAAAAGACTGGAAGGCTGGGACCAACTCGCCTGCGCCATACAGCTTAACCGTCAGGCGACCGCCGGACAGCATCGTGATCCGGTCTGCGATCCGCTGGGCTGAGGTGCCAAGGCCTGGCGAATTCTTTGGCCAGGTCATTACCATTTTCAGTTCCCGCTTGCCTTGGGCGATAGCAGGGGCAGCGAGCGTGCTGGCCGCTGTAGCGGCACCAGCGATTGCAGCGCCCTTCATAAAGTCACGACGTTCCATTGTATAATACTCCCTGAAAGAAGTTTGCATTTGTTTTGTTAGGCCCGGACTCTTGTTTAACGGACCGGCTCAACAAATAACTTTATTACCGACTTCACTTTGACCGCAAGCAAAGTGTACAAAAACCCGCATCAATATTTGGGGGTAGATCAAAGCAACCCAGGGCGCTATCACCGCACTATCCAATGATTGAAAGAAACCACACCCATGAACCGCGCCCAACTTCTGGACGATCTCGCAGTATTGGCTGAGGAAGCAGGTGCCGCGATCATGCCGTACTTCCACGCCGATGAAGTCGCCACAAGGCAAAAAGGCGATGACCGCCGCAGCCAAGTTTCAGACGCGGACGTGGCCGCGGAAGCGGTAATTCTAAAAGGCCTTGCGCGCCTAGCACCGGACATTCCGATTGTGGCTGAAGAAGAAGTTGCTGCAGGCCGTATTCCAGATGTTTCAGGCGGACGGTTCTGGCTGGTTGATGCGTTGGACGGCACCAAAGAGTTTCTGAAGAAAATCCCTGAATTCACTGTCAATATCGGCTTGATTGAAGATGGCTCGCCAACCATGGGCGTCGTCTATGTACCAGTATCAGGTGATACCTACGCCGGCACCGTGGGCGGCCCCACCTGGATGCGGGAGAATAATGGCGAGCGGGAGTCGTTGCATGTCCGCGACTTCCCGGATGAAGGCATCATCGTCACCCTTAGCCGCACATATGGCCAATCTACGGACGTGCGGCGTTTTCTTGAGCGCTACGATGTAACGAAGCAGCTTGATGCGGGGTCCTCTCTCAAATTTTGCCTGATCGCCAAAGGCCAAGCTGATGTTTACCCGCGCTACGGCGGCTCCATGGAATGGGACACAGCAGCAGCACACGCCGTGCTGCGCGCAGCCGGCGGTGCGGTGAAAGAAATCAACGACGGGCCCGAACTCGCCTACGGCAAGAAGGATTTCCGCAACCCGTATTTCATCGCATGGGGCGGAACACACAGCTGAGTTCCACACCAAAACATAATACTTACAAAGCAAACTACATCCCGCTTGATTTAGGGCAAACCGCTTAGCTCTGCCCTGCTCGATCTATTGAGGACACAGGCAACAAGCGGAGGCCAATATGGCCTTATTCTCAATTCTCGCCCTCGTCGATACAAAGCACGATGCGGCAACTTTATTTACAGGCAGTCTCGCGGCAGCAAAGCTAGGCGCGCCCATTGATGTTCTAATCGCCCGACGCGACCCGGCGGTCTCTAGTCCGATGGTTGGCAAAGGTTTGTCCGGCGCACTCGTCGATCAGATTGTGAATGCAACCGCCGCGGACGCAGCCGCCTGCTAGACGCTCATCGAAGTATGGCCGGCAGCGATGGTACCAAAGTCCTTGATCTCGTTGATTCCAAGCGTAGTGTTATTGCCGAGAGAAGTCGAACATACGGCATAATCGTCCTGCCATGCCCGAACGGACCAGAGGGAGGCAGTTTCGATGGCATTGTTGACACGGCGCTCTTCGAAACCGGCAGGCCAATCCTGATAGCCCCGGTGCAGGAGGTGCAATCACTCGGCGACAGGATTGCTGTCTTCTAGAATGACAGTGCGGTAATCGCCCGTGCCGTATCGAGCGCTGCACCGCTTCTGAGACAGGCCGAAACGGTCAAGATCTTTACCGTTGGTGAAGGGTTCAATTCGGAATCTGCGCTGGCCAGGATCATCGCCGGGCTCAACAGGGCAGGCATCAATGCAGAAGCCCATGCAATTCCGCCTAACGGAGCGACGCAGGATCAGCTGATTGACCCTGCGGCGATGGATGCGGACCTTGTGGTGGTGGGCCCGTTCACCCATAGCCGCTTAAGGGAACTAGTGCTCGGCGGCGTCACCCAGCACATGATATGCATCCTCGCTCGCCCAACATTTATCTCCTACTGGCAAAGCAGCTACAGGCGGGGACGCGCAGCCATTCCCCCGCTTGCGGCCACAGTAATTACCAGTTATACGAACCGCCGCAAAGCGGAGTGTAGCTCAGCCTGGTAGAGCACTGTCTTCGGGAGGCAGGGGCCGCAAGTTCAAATCTTGCCACTCCGACCAGTAATTTCAGTTACGTACAAGTCACTGCTGAGCGCCAAATGGGCTGCTATTCAGCGTCAAATACAATGATCAATATTTAGTTAAAGTGTGGTGTGAGCTTGGTGATCATGCGGCTGAACGTCAACAATAGTCGTTGTATCCACGTGACCCGCTCGCACCAGACATTGGCGTACGATGCGTTGTTTTCGCGAAAGCTTATCGTGCGGCTAACTCCTTCAACATCGTTTGTCTGTAGTAACAGACATGCTGCGCACGGACTAGTGAATCATTCGTCCACCGCGAATAAACGTAGAATAATTCACAAAAACAGAATGCATTAGGCGTTGCTCGAACCAGTTGACCACCGAGCTTGAGATTCTTATGCGCCGCCTCCAAAAATAACCAAGCATTGCTGATATTCTCAATTAAATCCATAGCAAGAACAACATCATATTGCCGCTCGGCGAGATCGGTTTCAGCATTGCGGTGGACAATGGGATATCCGGCTGCACGGGCGCACTCAACTTGAACCAGTTCGATGTCGACGCCCTATACTGCAGCATTAAAAGCTGGAAAGAAGTCCTTGGGTTGCCGCCATGGACCATCACGCTCGATCACTGCATCAATCATGATATTGCCAATTTTGATTTGCCGCATAGTCGCCTCCCTTACTGATGGGGATCGAGCGTAGCGTCCCTCCCCCGATGCGGCTACGCTTTTCGATATCAAACAATAGGAGTTAAACCATGCGCATCCATAATCTCTACGTTGACGATGACGGCGAAACCCATTTCAGGGATATTGAGGTCGAGTGGACCAAGGACGGCCCTGGCGGCCGTATGTCAGACACCCTACCTGCCACCGGCGTCATATTCCGGGAAACACCGGGAAGTTATGACTACGGTTGGCACCCTGCCCCACGCCGCCAATATATCGTGAACCTGGATGCAGGGGTCGCCATTTCCGCCAGCGACGGGGAAATGCGGGTCATTGGCGCTGGAGAGGTTATTCTGGTTGAAGACACCCACGGCAAGGGTCATTGCTCCAAGGCCATTGAGGGGCAATTGCGCCACTCGATGTTCATTCCAATTGAATAGCGCCCACCCATTAGCAGATACTCCAAGGAGACCTCCCCTATGAAATTGATGTATTTCAATGACTTCCGCCTAGGCGTTTTAACTGATGCCGGCGTTGTCGACGTAACCAACCTGATCGCCGATATCCCGCACACCAATCCCGGTGACCGCATGAGCGGCCTGATCGCGCGGTTTGATGACTATCGCGGCAAGTTGGAAGCAGCGGCTGCGGCTGGGCCTGCAATTCCGCTGGGTGATGTGCGTACCCGACCCCCGACACCACGCCCCGGCAACATTGCGTGCATGGCTGTTAACTATATGGAAAATGGCACACTGCCCGCAGCCCCGCCGCCAAACGCCTTCCACAAAGCCGCTAATGCAATCATCGGGAATGGCGACACCATGGTGCTGCCCGATGCGCCCGCCACGATCTTTGAGGGCGAGGCCGAGCTTGCACTCGTCATTGGCAAGAGGGCACGCCGGGTTCCTGCGGAAAAAGCGTTCGAGCATATCTTCGGCTATATGAATTTCATTGATGGATCAGCCCGCGGCTTACCGCCAGAACGGAACGTATTCTTCCAAGCCAAATCCCGAGACACCTTCGCCCCCATTGGCCCTTATCTGGTGACAGCAGACGAAGTGGCAGACCCCCAAAACCTGAACGTGAAGCTTTGGGTGAACGGGGACTGCAAGCAGGACTTCAATACGTCAGACATGGCGCACAAAATTCCAAAGATCATCGAGTGGGTTAGTGCTATCCACACGCTGGAACCAGGCGATATCGTTGCAACCGGCACCAATCACCGTGGCCTGAGTTCGTTCCAAGATGGCGATACAGTGCAGCTGGAAGTTCAAGGCATGGGCCGTCTCACCATTAATGTACAGGACAACCTGAAACGCACATGGAGCCGGGAGACACGCCTGGACCGGAAGGAACAGGGCCACGACACGCCGACGCCGCAACTCACGGGCAAATACGCAAAGTAAGCGGGGGATGCGGAGCGACGAATGATGGCTGCGCAAAGGAAACTTGCGCTCTCAATTGAAGTTGGCCGTTATCTGGATGGCGGACTAGCCGATATGGCGGCATTCGTTGAGGGAGCGGACCGAATGGGCGTTCAAGCGGCGTGGGCAGGCGAAGCCTGGGGGCAGGACGCCGCCTCTGTACTTGGATTTGTGGCCGGGCGCACAAAGCGGATCAAGCTCGGCACGGGCATCATGCAGATCAGCGCCCGTGTGCCTGCAATGACAGCGATGACCGCTCTTTCGCTGAATGCCCTGTCTGAGGGGCGATTTCTGCTGGGCCTCGGAGTCAGCGGGCCGCAAGTGGTGGAAGGCTTGCACGGAACCCGTTACCGGATGCCGCTTACCCGCCTCATAGAAACGGTCCAAATCTGCCGTGCCGCATTTGCAGGAGAACGCCTCCGCCATGATGGCCAGATGTTCAAACTGCCCTTGCCTGGTAGCGAAGGCAAAGCGCTTCGCCTTGACCATAAACCTGCCGATATACCAATTTATCTGGCGACCCTTGGCCCAAAGGCGCTGCACTTCACCGGCGAAGCGGCTGACGGTTGGCTTGGCACATCGTTTTCGCCAGACCATCCAGAAGCTCACCTGCCTTATATCAAGGCAGGCGCTGAAGCTGCGCATCGCACTCTGGATAGTATCGACATCTCCGCCTCAGCCCGGGTCGAAATTGGTGAAGATGTTGAAGCGATGATTAACCGACGTCGCCCTGCCATCGCCTTCAACATGGGCGGCATGGGGTCAGCCACCACGAACTTCTACAACGCCGCATTCCGTCGCGCAGGGTTCGCTGAGGACGCTGACGCCATCCAGGCGCTTTGGATGCAAGGTGATCGCGATGCAGCGGCCAAGCGCGTGCCTGATGCGATGATTACTGAATTCCAGGCAATCGGCACACGGGACATGGTGCGAGAGCGGTTCAAGCGATATTGGGCTGCAGGCGTGAACACGATCAAGCTAGGGCTGGATGCAGTTCCCCACGGTGCCGAGCGGTTGGCAATGCTCGAACAAATAGTCGATATCGTTGATGGCCTGAATGCCGAAACAGAGGAAAACACATGAAGCTCTATATGGTCCCGCTGGCGCCAAACCCGGCCAAGGTCATGCTGTACATCGCGGAGCGTGAGTTGCTTGGCCCGAAGCTTGGCATTGAGCAGATCGTCGTGAACACGGTCAAAGGCCGCCATCGGGAACCGGAACACGTCGCGCGCAATCCATTCGCCAAACTGCCCGTGCTGGAGCTTGATAAGGGCGAATTCCTGATTGAGTCCCTTTCGATCATCCAATATCTGGAGGATCAATTTCCGGAAGGCGCAATTCTGCCAAAAGATATGCTCGCACGAGCACGTGCACTAGAGCTAGAACGGATTGTGGAGCTCCAAATTACCATTCCTATGGGCCAGTTCGCCCACGCCACCAACTCCCCCCTTGGCCGACCGGCTGATCCCGAACGGGCGGCCGCAATCAAAGCTGATTTGCCGCCAGCGATGGACTATCTGGAAGCGAAGCTTGATGACGGGCGGCACATGCTAACGGGCGGGCGCGCATCCATCGCTGATTTTACACTGCAATCCGCATTGCAGTTTCTACGCTTTGTTAAAGCAGAACTTTTGGAAGACTATCCAAACTTGCAAGCCTGGGACGCACGCTTCCGCGAAATGCCTGCCGCAAAAGCCGTGCTGAAATGGTAGCAGCGAAGCCCATGGACAGAGGGGCCGTGTTCGGCTGACGATAGTCCGAACATGCGCAATGATTCTTGGGAGAGAACACATGAACGGCATCGAACTGATCGCCAATATCCTGAAGCAGGAAGGCGTCGAATGGATGTCCTGTTTCCCGAGCAATCCGTTAATTTCAGCTGCTGCTAAAATTGGCATTCGCCCCGTCGCCTTTCGTCATGAGCGCGGTGCCATGATGGCGGCAGATGGGTTCAGCCGTATCAGCGACCGCCAGCGATTTGGTGTCGTTGCAGTACAGGCCCAAGCCGGGGCAGAAAACATCATGGGTGGGTTGGCACAGGCCTATGCCGACAATATTCCTGTGCTTGTGTTTCTGGGCGGCAACAACCTGAACAAGCTGGGCGTAAAGCCAAACTTTAGCGCTGTGCAGAGCTACCAGGGCTGGGTCAAACAGGTCGAAGCGATCTATACGCCGGATCAAGTCAACGATGTCATGCGCCGCGCCTTCCATGCCCTCCGCAATGGTGCGCCTGGCCCCGTCGTCGTTGAACTGACGGCAGATGTTTGTAGCCAAGAGGTTCCTGATACAGCAGCCCCCTATGTCTCACCCAAGCTCTTCCGCCAAATACCGGAGCCAGGCGATATTCGCGACGCTGCCGAAGCATTGATTGCTGCCGAGAACCCGCTGATCTGGGCAGGCGCTGGCGTCCTGGCTTCAGGTGCGACAGATGCGCTGCAGGAACTGGCTGAGCTGACTGCAACGCCTGTGTTCTGCACTATGCCCGGTAAATCCGCGATGGATGAACGCCACCCCCTAGCACTTGGCGCTGGCAGCGGTGCCACCACCAAAGCAGCACACCATTGGCTAACAAATAGTGACTTGCTGTTAGCGCTTGGCTCTAGTTTGACCCGGACACCTTATGGGCAAGCAGTGCGCGGCGGAAAAACCATCATCCACAACACCAATAATCCCGACGACATCAATAAGGACGAAGCCGCAGATATCGCCCTGGTCGGCGACACCAAATTGACTATTGAAGCGCTGGTCGCATGTGTGAAAGCTTTGGCTGGAGCAGCCGGTGCCCAGGATCGTGCGAAAGCTGAAGCCGAAGTTGCAGCCGTCAAAGCCGAATGGGTGGCAGAGTGGGCACCTATTCTGGAATCGGATGAAGAGCCGATCAGCTACTACCGCGTCATCCATGAAATGAACCAGACCCTGGATCTTGAAAACAGCATCGTCACCCACGATGCCGGGGCCCCGCGCGATACCATAGTACCGTTTTACCAAGCCACGGTGCCGCACAGCTATATCGGCTGGGGCAAGACCACCCATCTTGGGTTTGGCATTCCTTTGATGATCGGTGCGAAAATGGCCGCACCTGAGAAATTCTGCCTGAACATAATGGGCGATGGCGCATTCGGCATGTCCGGCACGGATATCGAAACCGCCGCACGTTCCGGCGCTGCGATAACAACCGTCCTCCTCAACAACAGCGCCATGGCCACATATTCAGGGCCAACCCAAGGCGCGATTGGCCCTGAAGCGCGGACAGAATACGGCATCTCCACGATGCACGGTGACTACGCCAAGATCGCGGAGGGCATGGGTGCTATCGGTCTTCACGTCAATAAGACCTCTGAAATCGCACCTGCGTTCCGTGAAGCGCAGCGCCTGAACGCTGAAGGCAAAACCGTGCTGATCGACATACGGGCGAATGTCGAGGACCGGCGGTCAAAGTTCTAAACAATGACTCCAACCGAACCCGACAGCCGTCGCGACTGGCGGAACGTTGCCGTACTGGCGACATGCCAGATGTTCTACAATTCTGGCCGCTCGCTGCTGGTCGCGACCAGTCCGCTGATCGCCTATGACATCGCACCCGATAAGGCGCTTTCAACAGTCCCCATATCCCTGGCTGTCATCGGCACCGCTGCCGCCAGTATTCCAGCCTCCATGCTGATGCAGCGAATTGGGCGCGGCCCCGGTTTTGCAGCAGGTTCCTTTGTCGGTGTTATCGGCGGATTGGCATGTATTTGGGGCATTTATGTCGAAGATTTCCTGATTTTCTGCCTGGGCGCGCTCCTATTTGGCTTGTTTTCGGGCTTCGCACAGCTCTACCGTTTTGCCGCCACCGATGTCGCATCACCCGCCTTTAAGGCGCGTGCGATTTCATTGGTGCTGACGGGAGGACTGTTAGCCGCTTTCGTTGGCCCTGAACTGGCCAAAGCCGGCCATACGATGGTTCCGGACAAGCCATTTATGGCGTCTTATATGTGCCTGGTTGCGCTTACAATCATGAGCGGCCTCGTCGTGATGGCTGTTGATATTCCAAAGCTAACGCCAGCGGAAAAGCAGGCCGGTGGCCGGCGCATCGGCCAGATTATGCGCCAGCCTGTGTTCATCGTGGCGACACTCTGCGCCATGATCGGCCAAGCTGTAATGAACCTGCTGATGACATCCACACCGCTTGCGATGCATCACGCAAGTCACATGTTCAGCTCAACCGCACTGGTGATTGAGTGGCACATATTCTTTATGTACGCGCCGGGGTTCTTCACCGGATCGATCATTGCGCGGGTCGGCGTTATTAAGGTGATTGCGGCGGGCATCGCATTGCAGACTGTTAGCGTCGTCATTGCGCTTTCAGGTACGGAAGTCATCAATTTTTGGGCTGCGATGGCCTTGCTTGGCCTTGGCTGGAACTTTGCGTTCACAGGCTCTACCAACTTGCTAACGGAATCTCACACACCCGCCGAGCGCGCAAAAACCCAAGCCGCGACAAACTTCATCATCTTCTCACTCGTTGCCATTGGCTCCCTCTCATCCGGCGCACTCATGCATGCATTCGGCTGGAATTGGGTGAATGTTGGTGCGCTGCCATTGCTGTTGCTATCGCTGATCGCCGCATTATGGCTCGGATGGAAACGGCGCAGCACGGCAGCCCCAATTTCGCCCTAATCAACGGGTTATCTCACGATCCAACATGACCCAAGAGGTTGCCTGCCATGCGCATTCTGACAACTCTATGCCTGCTACTATTGCTGCCCGCCACTGCAAACGCCGATCAGGCAAACCGCCGCATTAGCGTGACCGGAAAGGCGCAAATCAGCGCCAAGCCAGACATCGCGGTGATCAGCCTTGGCGTCGAATCCATGGCGAAAACGGCTGCGTATGTGCTTGCAGCGAATTCCGCCATCATAGAAGGCGTATTCTAGGCCATGACCGCTGCTGGCATAGATCGAAAGGATATGCAGACCAACCAATTCAATGTTGGTCCTGTCTAGCAAAACAGGTGATCCACGCCAGACTAACAGCAATAAACAACGGGCTTTGAAGTCAACAATCTGCTACGGATTAAAGTCCGGAATGTCGCCCGTTTCGGGGCAGTAATTGACGCGCGCGCAATTGCAGACACTAGTCGCTTCAGTTCCATCAGCTTTCAAATAGAAGATTCGGCACCCCTGCTAGATCAAGGACGCGCCGGTGCCGTAAACAATGCCCGGCGGAAAGCATAACTCATGGCAACAGCCGCAGGCGTCAAGTTGGCCCGGTCCTATCCATCAGCGATGCCCAAGGCGGCAGAGGCAAAATGGTGCAAATGACCGCTATGTCAAAAGCTGCCTCCATAGCTGAAGGTGAAGTTTCCTTGGCAGCGCAAGCTTATGTGATTTTCGCGATTGCTGAAGATTAGGCTTCAAACGTTAAATCGGAACAGCATGACATCGCCGTCGCTGACGATGTAATTGCGCCCCTCCTGCCGCATTTTTCCAGCTTCCTTAGCGGCGGTCTCACCGCCAAGGCTAGTGTAGTCTTCGTAAGCGATTGTCTCTGCAGCGATAAAGCCGCGCTCGAAGTCTGTGTGGATTTCACCAGCGGCCTCAGGTGCCGCGGCACCATTACGGACAGTCCATGCGCGAGCCTCTTTCGGGCCAGCGGTAAAGAACGTGATGAGGTCCAGTAATTCATACCCAGCCCGAATAACGCGGTTCAAGCCAGGCTCTTCCAGACCAATCGCCTCTAAGAATTCTGCCTTCTCTTCATCGGTCGAAAGCTGTGCGATCTCGGATTCAATGGCGGCTGATACAACGACATGTGCCGCGCCTTCGGCCTCAGCCTTCAGGCGAACTTTTTCGGAAAGCGCATTGCCATCCGCTGCTGATTCCTCATCCACATTGCAGACATAGAGCACTGGTTTATAGCTAAGTAGTTGCAGGCTGTTTGCGATCTTTGCGTCTTCTTTGTTATCGAAAACCACTGTTCGCGCGGGCTTGCCGTCTTTCAGTGCCTCAACCAGTGGGCCCATAATAGTAGCCAGCGCCTTGCCTTCTTTGTCTCCAGTCTGGCCGCGTTTCCGGGCCTGATCATACCGCTTTTCCAGACTTTCCAAATCAGAGAGCATAAGCTCTGTTTCTACGATCTCTGCATCCCGAATAGGGTCAACGGAGTTTTCGACGTGGGTAATGTCACCCCCCTCGAAGCAGCGCAGCACATGCGCAATTGCGTCCACCTCACGAATATTGCCCAGGAATTGATTACCCAAACCTTCGCCCAGGCTGGCACCGCGCACGAGGCCTGCGATATCAACGAACTCCAATTGTGTCGCAATAATCTTGGCGGACTTTGCCGTTGCTGCCAGCGAGTCCAAGCGCACATCAGGCACCGCGACACGACCAACATTTGGCTCAATCGTGCAGAAGGGATAATTGGCAGACTCGGCCGCCGCCGTCGCTGTCAAAGCGTTGAAAAGCGTCGATTTACCGACATTCGGCAGGCCGACAATGCCGCAGTTGAAACCCATGGTATTTTCCTAGATTGAGCCCGTGAAGCGCAGCGATCAGCCCCAGAGGTCTGAGGGTGGCGGCGCGATGTTGGAGCCGGTATAGCAAAGCCCAGGCGCGCGGTCTTCCGCTAAAAGCAGTGGTCCGTCCAGATCAACGAATTTAGCGCCGCCCGAGACCATCATCGCCGGAGCCATAGCAAGCGATGAGCCAAGCATGCAGCCCACCATCACCTGCATGCCAGCGTCCAGGATTGCAGACCGAAATTTCAACGCTTCCGTCAATCCGCCTGTCTTATCGAGCTTTATGTTCACAACGTCGTAGCGCCCGCTGAGCGCCCCTATATCTGCCGCCGTATGGGCGGACTCATCGGCGCAGAGCGGAACAGGGTGCGCGAATTCAGCGAGTTCAGCATCATTGTCTGAAGGGAGCGGTTGCTCAATCATTGCAACGCCGAGCTTCGCTAGTTCCGCCGAGAACGGCTCAACCATTTCCGGTGTCCAACCCTCATTAGCGTCCACAATTAGAACTGCATCTGGCGCGTTCTGGCGAATGGCTGCGACCCGGTCAAGATCGCCCTCGCCGGCCAACTTAATTTTCAGCAGCGGTCTCGCTTTGGCAGCAAGCGCGGCAGCGCCCATCGCTTCCCGCGTATCCAGGCTGAGCGTATATGCCGTGACAACGCTCGTTGGCGCTTGCATGCCGATCAGGTCCCAAGCCCGTTTTCCCGCCCGCTTCGCTTCCAGGTCCCAAAGCGCACAATCGATTGCGTTTCTGGCCGCACCCGGACTCATCAAGCCTTGAATGGCATCACGGTCAGCGCCTTTCTTCAGCGCCTCGCCCGCATGCTCAATCTCCCCCAAGACGGACTGAACAGTCTCGCCATATCGAGCATATGGCATGCATTCGCCCCGGCCAGTAAAAGCGCCGTCGCTTATGGTTGCAACCGCCGCCCGGCTTTCCGTTCGCGCACCCCGGCTGATGCGAAATACGCCGCGGATGGGAAATACTTCCTCGCGGGCAGTCAGCGTGATCGACATAGGCTATTCCGCCCCTAAATCTTAATAAGTTCGTCAACGATCCGGCCAGGCCCCTGGCGGATTGGATCGACTGTGACGAGGCCGTAGCGCTGCTCAATATCCGCCATCAGCCTGTCGCCTTCTTCAGCGGAAACTTGGGAGGTATTCACGCTAATGCCCGCGAAGCGGACATTAGCGTTGGTTAGTTTCGCCAGCGCAACATACTGCTCCAATGCATCCTCCATTCGAGGGATCGGCATATGGGGTAGATTGCGCATATGTGTTCGTGTCGGCTCATGGCAAAGCACAAGCGCGTCCGGCTGTGAGCCATGCATCAAGCCTAGCGTGACGCCAGCGTAAGCAGCATGAAACAGGGAGCCCTGCCCCTCGACAACGTCCCAATGGTTCGGATCATTCGCCGGCGACAACCATTCAGCAGCACCCGCTATAAAGTCCGATACGATGGCATCGATTGCGATGCCGCGTTCGGCGATCAGCACGCCGGTTTGGCCAGTTGCGCGGAAATCAGCGTTAATGCCGCGCTCCTGCATCTCTTTAGCGATCGCGAGAGCCGCATACTTCTTACCGATAGAGCAGTCCATGCCTATGGTCAGAACGCGTTTACCGGTGCGCTTTTCACCGCGGCCAGTGCCGAATTCCCGGGTTGGATGGCGCAGATTATGCAGCGTCCGCCCATGTTTCTCTGCTGCAGTTTTAACAGCAGGGAAGCTCTCCAGTCGCGCATGCAGGCCGGACGCGACATCCATTCCCGCTTCGATGGCCGCAACAACATCTGCGATCCAATGCTCCGGCAAGAACCCGCCCTGATTGACAACGCCAATGACCAGCGTGCCAGCGCCCTTTGCTGCCACCTCTGCGACTGACAAGTCCGTCAAGCCGCAGTCAGCGCCACAGCCCGGTAACCGGACTTGGCCAATACACCATTCGGGGCGCCAATCCGCAACGCCATCCGCAGTTTTAGCGGCGAGTTGATCTGGTACGTCGCCCAAATAGAGCGCGTAAGGCTTTCGTAACTCCATAGTGTTCCGTCCTAGCGCTTCGGCTGCAGTTCTTCGACGAGGCGCGCGAGCACACTGGCACCAATCGGTAGAACGCTATCATTGAAATCATATTGTGGGTGATGAACGTTCTCGCTAGAAGCGCCACCGCCTTGGCCTAGCCAGAGATAGCATCCTGGCTTTTCGTTCAACATGAAGGCGAAATCTTCACCGCCCATGGTCGGGTCTACGTCATCACGGACATTCTCTGGGCCAACAATGCCGCTAGCGACATTGGCCGCAAGCTGCGTCTGCGCATCGTGGTTGACGGTGGCCGGATATCCACGTCGGAAATCAACATCCGCGCTACCGCCCATGCCGCTCGCAATGCCCTCTGCGATCCGCTTCAAGCCGGCCTCAATCATGTGTTGGACTTCAGGATTGAATGTACGAACGGTGCCTGAAAGGACAGCTTCCTCAGGGATGACATTGAACGCAGCGCCCGAATGGAACATCGTGATCGAGATGACGGCTGTCTCAATCGGGTCCTTCGAACGGCTAACGAGCGATTGCAGCGCCGTCACGATCTGGCTGCCAATAACGATGGGATCGACGCCATTTTGCGGCATAGCGCCATGGGCACCCTTGCCCCTGACGGTGATGTCAAACTTATCCGCAGCCGCCATAATCGGCCCCGGCACAGCCGCGATAGAACCAGCAGGCATTTGCGGCCAATTGTGCAAGCCATAGACTTGGTCACAGGGGAATTTCTCAAACAGGCCATCGTCCATCATGGCTTTGGCACCGGCATAGCCCTCTTCGGCAGGTTGGAAAATCAGGTTAACCGTGCCGTCGAAGTTCCGAGTTTCCGCCAGATATTTGGCAGCGCCTAACAGCATGGTCGTGTGGCCATCATGGCCACAAGCATGCATGACGCCCGCATTCTGAGATTTCCAGGGCATTTCATTCATTTCATCGATTGGCAGCGCGTCCATATCTGCGCGGAGGCCAATTGAGGGTCCATCACCAGAACCTTTGATCACGCCAACGACGCCTGTCTTACCCAGGCCCTTGGTCACTTCGATGCCCCAAGATTCCAGCAACTCAGCGACTTTTCCGGAAGTGCGGACTTCCTGGTACGCCAACTCCGGATGCATATGGAAATCACGGCGCCATTCTGTCATTTTTTCTTCAAGCGCTGCGATAGAATTGATGATGGGCATTTGGACGGTCCCTTGCTAGGTAAGGTATTTGAAAATGTTCTATCCTGAATCAGGGATTGAGGCCATGGACGGCAGCGGCGCAAATACAAAAATGCCTGAGAAGTTGACCCCGATGATGGCCCAGTTTCTGGCAATCCGCGAGGCCAACCCAGGATACATGCTGTTCTATCGAATGGGTGACTTCTACGAGCTGTTCTTTGAGGATGCGGTAAAGGCCGCAGCTACGCTGGACATCACGTTGACAAAGCGTGGTCAGCATGGCGGGGATTCAATCCCCATGGCAGGCGTGCCAGTCAAAAGCCATGAGGCTTATTTGGAACGCCTGATCCGCGCGGGCCATAAGGTTGCCATCTGTGAGCAGATGGAAAGCCCCGCAGAAGCTAAAAAACGCACTGGCAAGACGTTGGTCGAGCGCGGCGTCGTTCGTCTGGTCACACCAGGAACGCTTACAGAAGATAGCTTACTTGATGCCCGCCGGCATAGCTTCCTGGCTGCATTTGCGGAAGCCGGCGGTAAACGGGCATTGGCATGGCTGGACCTATCCACTGGACGGTTTGAGACAGAGCCACTGGAGAAAGACGGTCTCGCCCCTGCCCTCGCGCGCATTGAGCCGAACGAACTGCTGTTGGCCGATAAGCTGCTTGCACAGGACGATATAACCCTAGCGCTCGAAGACTGCACGGCGACGCTAACCGAACTGCCCGCCGCACGGTTCGATAGCACTAATGCAGAACGTCGCCTGAAGCTTGCGTTCAACGTCGATGCACTCGATGGCTTCGGCGCATTTGAGCGCGCAGAGATCGCGGCTGCTGGCGCGCTTGTGGACTATGTCGACTTAACCCAGCAAGGCCACGCACCGCGCCTGGACCCACCGCAGCGATTTGCAGGCGATGCCGCGATGCAGATCGACCCTGCTACACGCCGCAGCTTGGAACTATTCCGCACCCAGTCTGGCGAACGCAAAGGCTCCCTGCTGAATGCGATCGACAGAACATCAACAAACGCTGGCGCGCGCCTGCTGGCTGGATGGCTCGCTGCGCCGCTGACCGATCCTGACGCTATTGCGGCAAGGCAAGACGCCGTTCAGCACTTTCTGGAAGCACCCATTCTGCGCGGCGATTTGCGGGATACGCTTGGCCAAACACCGGACCTCGCCAGGGCACTATCCCGCATAGCGCTTGACCGTTGCGGGCCACGGGATTTGATGGCGACGTCTACGGCGCTCGCTTGTGCTGAGACCGCTCGGGTGCAGCTTGATGCACATGATAGCTTGGCGGCAACGCCTTCCCTACTCCATACAGCGTGCGCCCGGCTGACTGGCCATAGCGCATTAGCGGACATGTTACGCCAGGCGCTAGCAGACGAATTGCCCTTGCTGGCGCGGGATGGTGGATTTATCCGCACAGGACACGACCCAGAGCTTGATGCACTTCGCGACCTTCGCGACGATAGCCGCCGTTTGATTGCAGCACTGCAAGCGCGCTATGCGACTGAAACGGATGTTCCAGCTCTTAAACTGAAGCACAATGCCGTGTTGGGTTACTTCGTTGAGACAACACCGACCCATGAAGCCAAACTGGTTGCAGACGAGCGCTTTATCCGCCGCCAGACCATGGCAAATGCTGTGCGCTTTTCGACCGTTGAGCTATCTGACCTAGAGGCCAAGATTGCCAGTGCAGCGGACCGCGCATTGGCAAGAGAGCTGGAACTGTTCGCTGGCCTTATCATCGCCATCAAAGCTGAAGCTGAGACACTTGCTAGGCTGGCTGATTCCTTAGCGCTGATGGATACAGCGGCTGCGCTTGCGCATCTCGCGGCCGAACAAAAACTTGTTCGACCAAAGATTGATTCAAGTATTCGGTTTGAGATCAAAGGCGGTAGGCATCCAGTTGTTGAGCAGGCTTTGCCATCTGGCGCTTTTGTGCCGAATGACTGCAACCTTTCTGTTGAGACTGCCAACCGTCTCTGGCTCATCACTGGCCCAAACATGGCGGGCAAAAGCACATATCTCCGCCAAAATGCTCTCATCGCAATTATGGCTCAGATAGGAGCGTTTGTGCCGGCGACAAGCGCAGATATTGGTGTTGTAGATAGGCTATTCAGCCGTGTTGGCGCATCGGACGATCTAGCGCGCGGGCGATCCACCTTCATGGTCGAGATGGTCGAGACAGCAGCAATTCTGAACCAGGCGGGCCCGCGCGCATTGGTGATTTTGGACGAGATCGGGCGCGGCACCGCCACATATGACGGCCTTTCCATCGCCTGGGCTGCCGTTGAACGGCTCCACAACATGAACCGATGCCGGGGACTCTTCGCAACCCATTATCATGAATTGAGCGCCCTTGCAGAAAAGCTGGAGGGGCTGGGTCTCGCCTCTATGCGCGTTAAAGAATGGCAGGGCGACATAGCCTTCCTGCATGAGGTCGCATCCGGCGCAGCTGATCGATCTTACGGCGTGCACGTAGCCAGGCTGGCTGGCCTCCCAAAAGACGTGGTAAAGCGTGCGGGTGATGTGTTGCGGCGGCTGGAAGCAGGTGACGGGCCAGATGGCCAAAAGGCAGCGGCAACACTGCCACTTTTTGCGCATGCTGCACCGGTTATTGATGAGCCAACGCCGGAACCATTCGCAACAGATATCCCGCAAGGCTTAGCAGAAGCAATAGACCAGCTCAAAACTGTTGACCCGGATGCGTTAACGCCGCGCGCCGCACTAGAGTTGATCTACACGCTGGCAGCGCTTGCGAAGGATGAGGGAAAGGAAACATGATGGATGTATCAAAGCGCTGTCTTAACGAGTTCGCACAGATGGCCGCTGAAATTGATACAGCAAGGCGCGAAATTGCCCGCTAAAGCCGAGCGTTTCCAACGCCTTTCCCAGCGTGTCACGTGCATTTTACGCGCCTCCCAGAAGAACACAGTTGCCTGCAGCGCATGGCATCGGCGCTGGACGCTTTTGGCACTGCAACCCATTCAGAAGCCCTACCGCTGATCCATCCACGGGACATGGTCTATCTGCCGGATCGGACGAAACAATATTATCCGGAACCAGCCAAATTTGCCGCCTTCAGACCTCGGCATAACTCATCATTTTGTCCAAATTTGTTTAAAAACGGTGATGCAAAAGGAATTCACGACGTAACCGCCGCTTTTCGTATCCGCGGTCGATTTGGATCATCAGATTTTGCAGGACTTA
>Ga0315331_10000010_pt1 | contig 93356 bp, 88 predicted proteins | sample M160m34915metaG_FD_203456 | JGI IMG/M metagenome (GOLD analysis project Ga0315331, IMG submission 203456) | Ammonia-oxidizing marine archaeal communities from Monterey Bay, California, United States - M1 60m 34915 | ecosystem: Environmental > Aquatic > Marine > Intertidal zone | place: USA...
CTTCGAGGATCACCTCTGCCGCTGTATCCGCCGTCATCACCCCATCACGGACGGTGCCAGTATCTGGCATCCCATCTGTCATAGGGGTCGCCACACGAAGGGGGCAGACTACGGATACGCCAACGCCCTTTGGTCCCCACTCCACAGCCAACCATTCTGCCAACCCGACAGCGCCATGTTTGGTCGCTGTATATACGGCTGAATTCATCTGCATCAGAATACCGGCTGCAGATGCTACATTTACCAGCTTGCCTCCGCCGCGCGCTGCCATACCCGGTGCAACTGCTCGCGCGGCAAACAAATGCGCCATCACATGAACACGCCACTGCTGATCCCAATGGGCATTGTCATCCCGGATTGGTTTTGGGCTGATACCAGCATTAGAGATAAAAAGATCAACGGGCCCCAACTCAGCCTCAGTCTTTGCGACAAAGGCCTGAATGGCTGCCTCATCCGTGACATCGGTTGGGACAGCCAGGCCGCCTATTTCTTTGGCTGAATTCTGAAGTTTGTCTGCATTCAGGTCCGCCATAGCGACACCTTTAGCGCCCGCGGCTATCAAAGCCTTTGAAAGTGCAAATCCTATACCGCCACTAGCGCCCGTAACCGCTGCGACCTTACCTGAAACATTCATCCATCCCTCCCGAATCAAATTGCTTAGGATGGATTACAGCACAGGGAGAGCAGAGGACGCTATGCCGCCAAAACTTCGTTCAAGAAGTCCGAAAGTTCATCTGCTCGGTGATGAATGTGGCTTTCGTCATCATCGCCCGGCTGTGCGCCTGCCCGATCATTTCGAAGCCATACTGTGCGCATGCCAAGATCAGAGGCGGGTTTCAAATTCTTCGCCGTATCCTCAAACATAACCGCGCGTTTTGGGTCAACATCATGCCGCTTTAGGAATGTGTCATATGAGGATTGATGCGGTTTTGGCATATAATCCGCATCCGCTATATCAAACATATCCTCGAAATGATGCGTGATTCCAAGCCGACCGAGTACGTTCGCTGCATGAAGCCGCGTCGCATTGGTGTAGATCACTTTTCGGCCCGGCAAAGCGGCTAAAGCTTGGTCTAGCGGCACGTCGTGGTGCATCTCTGACAAATCAAGCTCGTGGCAATAGGGTAGGAATTTCTCGGGGTCCATCTGATGGTGATCCATCAGGCCGCGCAGGGTCGTGCCATATTCTTCGAAATAGAACTGTCGGCGTCTGTCTGCCTCGACCAAATCGACGTCAAACTCCTCCATGATGAATTCCTGCATGCGAACATGCATTTGCGGCATCAGGTCTGAGCGGCGCGGGTTGTAAAGGGTGTTGTCGAGATCGAACACCCATACGTCTATTTCAGTGGTTTTTATCGGCATAAGGCAGGATATAGCCGCCCCTGCCCGCCGTTGCCAGCCTAGATGTCGGCGCCTACGATACAGACTGAACACGAAAATAGGATTTGCCCCATGCTGGTCGTGCATGACGACGCCCATCTGCAACATCAACCGGCAGAAATTATCAGCCGTGGACGCCACGTTCCCCATGTGGAAATCGCGCGCCGAGCTGAGGAACTCTTAGCGGCAGCAAAGGCTGGTGGCCACGACCTACAGGCCCCCACAGCCCATGGCATAGCCCCCCTTGAGGCCATCCACGACAAAGAATATTTGGCCTTCTTGGAATCCGCATGGACGCGCTGGCAAGCCTTGCCTGATCCAACACCATATGTGCATCCCTACGCGCAACCAAACCGCAGGATGACCGGCAAGCCAACCAGCATTATGGGGCAGGCTGGCTATTACATGGCCACGAACTCCGCACCCATTGCTGAAGGCACCTGGGGTGCCGCCAAAGTTTCCGCAGATATCGCCCTGACTGCCGCTGACGCCATAATGGCTGGCGCTTCAGAAGCTTATGCGCTTTGCCGACCACCCGGGCATCATGCGTTTCAAGACCTGGCGGGCGGGTTCTGCTACCTGAACAATAACGCCATCGCGGCACAGCATATGCGCGGCAAATGGGACAAGCTTGCGATCCTGGATATTGACGTTCACCACGGCAATGGCACCCAAGGCATTTTCTATGACCGAGGCGATGTGCTGTTTGCGTCGCTCCACGGCGACCCATCAGACTATTTTCCGTTCTTCGCAGGCTACAAAGATGAAACCGGCGAAGGTGCTGGTGCGGGAAAGACAGCCAATTTCCCTATGGCCCAGAACAGCGGCGACGATGTGTTCATGGGCTCCCTGGATAAGGCCTTCGCCGCTATCCAGGCGCATCAACCCGGTGCCCTTTTGGTCAGCCTTGGGTTTGATGCTTATGAGCATGATCCGATTGGCTATCTGAAAGTGACAACCGGCGGGTTTGGCAAAGTTGCTGAGCGCATCGCCGGACTTGGCCTGCCGACACTGCTGGTGCAGGAAGGTGGCTATAACTGCGATGGCCTTGGCCCGAACCTGACGTCGTTTTTCGCTGGATTCTCTGCTGGCCGGACCAAATAGGAGCAAACGCATGTCTCACACATTTCGCTTTTATCCCATGCAGTTCCCGCCTGAATCTGAAGCGCTACGGCAGGAAGTGCGCAGCTTCCTTCGTGCAGAGATCGACGCTGGGACCTTCACACCTGGTTCTGGCGATATGGCTTCCAACTTCAATCCAGAGTTCAGCCGCAAGATTGGCGCAAAGGGCTGGATTGGGCTGACCTGGCCAAAAGAATATGGCGGGCATGGCCGCAGCCAGATCGAGCGCTATGTGCTGACGGAGGAGTTTCTGGCCCATGGCGCACCCGTTCGCGCGCACTGGGTTGCGGACCGGCAATCTGGACCTGTCTTGCTGAAGTTTGGCGCAGAGTCAGTCAAACGGAAGCTGATCCCGGAGATCGTTCGCGGCGAGACCTATTTCTGCATCGGCCTATCAGAACCAAACTCTGGCTCAGACCTGTTTGCGGCCTCAACGCGCGCAAAGAAGGTAGACGGCGGCTACAAAGTAACGGGCACCAAGATTTGGACATCAAACGCCCATCGCACCCAGTACATGATTGGCCTGATCCGCACGTCCCAGCCAACAGAAGACAACCGCCGCCATGGCCTGACGCAATTCCTAATCAAGATGGACACGCCCGGCATAACCGTGCGTCCAATCATCAATCTCGCTGGCCATCATGACTTCAACGAAGTCCACTTCGACGACGCCTTCGTGCCAGACGAACATGTCATTGGTCGCCCAGATGAAGCCTGGAAGCAGGCGACAGATGAGCTGGCCTATGAACGCTCCGGCCCAGACCGCTGGCTTGAGACGATCTTTGCGCTGAACGCTGGTATCCGCGTTTCAGGCCCAAACCCGGACGACCGGGCTGCCGAAACCATTGGCCGAGACGTCGCACATTTGATGACGCTACGCCGCATGTCAGCCTCAGTCGCTGGAATGTTGCAGGCCGGCGAAACGCCGATGACAGAGGCTGCGGTCGTCAAAGACCTTGGTACCAATTGGGAGCAGGCCCTGCCAAACCGCATGCGCCTCATAGCGCCCGACGGCGTGCGCGCGCCCTCACCGAATGACACGGCCTACGAGGAGGTGATGCGTTACGCGACGCACATCGCCCCAAAACTCACCATCCAAGGCGGCACGCGCGAGGTGCTACGCGGCATTATCGCTCGCGGCCTCGGCCTCAGATAAGGACCAGATGAAATGGCAACGCTCGACACTCCAAAGCTGACGACAATCGCGACCGGCCTCCGTTTTCCCGAAGGGCCAATCGCAATGCCAGATGGCTCAGTCATTCTGGTTGAGATCGAGCGGCAAACGCTGTCCCGCGTCATGCCCGATGGCAAGGTTGAGGAGATCTCTGAAGTTCCAGGCGGGCCAAATGGGGCTGCGCTTGGCCCCGATGGCGCGATTTACATTTGCAATAATGGCGGGTTTGAATTCCACAAGGACGGTAGCGGCATCCGACCGGTGCGTCAGGCGTACAGCTACAAAGGCGGGTCAATTGATCGGGTAGACCTACAGTCAGGCGCTGTCAAAACGCTCTACACCCATTGTGGAGACAACAAACTTTGTGGCCCGAATGACATTGTGTTTGACCGCCAGGGCGGCATGTATTTCAGCGACCTTGGCAAAACGAGAGATCGGGACTGGGACCGCTCCGGCCTCTATTACGCATCAATTGACGGCAGCCACATCACTGAAGTCGCTTTCCCGCTGATTACAGCCAATGGCGTCGGCCTCTCACCAGATGAGAAAACCGTTTATGCAGCGGAAACCCAAACAGGCCGCCTCTGGGCATTCGACATCGAAAGCCCGGGCAAGATCAATCCACGCGCATGGCCGTCACCCCACGGCGGCTGGCTGGTTGGGGGCACGACAGGCTTCCGGAATTTCGACAGTTTGGCAGTGGATGCCGCTGGCAATATCTGCGTCGCAACGTTGATGGACGGCGGCATTACCGTGATCGCACCAGATGGGTCTAGCGTCGATCATGTGCCGATGCCTGATCCCTACACCACCAATATTTGCTTCGGTGGTGCGGGCATGAAAACGGCGTTCATCACCCTTTCGCTTGGTGGAACGCTCGTTTCATGCACCTGGCCAAAGGCTGGCCTACCACTAAATTTCCTCAATACTTAAGGCGGACCTAGTCCTCGAAGCTGCAGCCCAGGCGCTTCAGACTAGCATCAACCCAGGCGCGGTCTGCCTTGCCAGCGTCGATATCTGCAAACTGCTGAATTTCAGCTGCATTCTTTGCTTCTGTGGCCTTCAATACATCAGCGGCATCTTCTTTTGGAACGCAAAGGCAGCCGTCCCAATCGCCGATCATCAGATCGCCGGGCCGTATAACCATGCCATCGATGGCAATCTCATAGCCGATTTCACCGGGGCCATCTTTGTAAGGGCCGCGATGGCTGACGCCTGCTGCAAACACCGGCAGGTTCCGCTTCTGGAATGCGTCCAAGTCTCGGATCGCCGCATCCAGCACGAATCCAGCAACGCCACGCGACATCGCGAGCGAGAGCATAATCTCGCCCATCAGCGAATTGGTGAGATCACCACCGCCATCACACACGATAACATCACCCGGCTCAGCCATATCGATGGCCTTATGCAACATCAGATTATCGCCAGGGCGTGTCTTCACCGTAAGCGCCGGGCCAGAAAGTTGGCCAGACGCATGCATTGGCCGAAGTCGTGAGCCGCCTGCCGTCATACGAGACATGCTGTCCGACACGTTCGCAACCGGCATATGTTGATATTGTGCGACCAAGTCTGCCGAAACTTTGTCTGCATTCTTGCGGACACGAAAACCAATGGGCATAGCGGCCCCTCCCCTAATGATATATACGCCCAATTCTGCCTCGCAGCCAAAGGAAACGCCAGCTTGCATCATTGGCGGCCTCCAGGCGACACTTCCATCAACATTGCGCCAATAGCCTATTGATGGAGTTCCCGATGATCGCTGAAGCCAAAGATTTCGAAGCTGAGTGCGCCGCGCTCGAGGCCCTATTGGCCCCCTTAAGCGATGCTGATTTTGCCCGTGAGACCGCGTTCAAAGCCTGGTCTATCAACGACATCATGTCTCATCTCTATATGGGCGACACATCGGCCCGGCAAACGCTGATAGAACCGGAAGCCTATGCAGAAGCACGGGCAGTACGTCGGAAAGCGCAGGATGGCGGAGAGACGCTGCTATCCTACCAACGGCGATGGGTTGATGGGGTACAAGGCCGCGCACTCGCCGCCGCATGGCGCGAATCATCGAGTAAAACCGCCGCCGCCTATGCTGAGGCAGACCCAAAGCTGCGTGTGAAATGGGTTGGCCCAGATATGAGCGCCCGCTCCAGCATTACAGCACGGTTGATGGAGACATGGTCCCATTCACAAGCGATCTATGACCTTCTGGGCGTCGAGCGTAAGGACCATGACGGCATTCGCGCCATCGCCCACCTTGGCGCAATCACCTACGGCTGGACCTTCCAAAACCGCAACGAAGACCCACCCGGCCCGCCACCGCATATCCGACTGACCGCCCCTTCAGGCGCAATCTGGGAATGGAATGCCGACACATCAGCGCCCAGTGAACGCGTAGAAGGCCCCGCCACAGATTTCTGCCAAGTGGTCGCGCAAACACGAAATATTCAGGATGTTGGCCTGACTGTTACTGGTCCGAACGCGCATACATGGATGGCCAAAGCCCAGTGTTTTGCTGGTCCACCAAATGACCCGCCAGCGCCCGGCTCGCGCCGAACTGGCGCATAAGAACAGATAAACGCTGCTCAGATGGCCGTTTCTCCGTTACATTTCTGGTGAACACACAGCCTATTCGGTAATTCACACACTGTCGCCAGACAGGATGCACAATGGCTAAAATCGACCATATCGAAACGCGTCTTTTCCATGTACCGCTGGATGAACCGCTGGCGGATGCGAAGCATGGCACGCATACGCATTTCGAGCTAATAACCGCAGCCGTGCATTTGGATGATGGTCGGTCCGGCACGGGTTACAGCTATACAGGCGGGCGCGGCGGGTTTGCTGTTGCGGCGATGATTGAGCACGACTTGACACCATTCCTAGTCGGCCAAGCACCAGACGACGTGGAGGCGCTCTATGAGGCCATGCAATGGCATGTGCACTATGTCGCTCGTGGAGGGATTGCGTCTTTCGCCATTTCAGCCGTCGACATCGCACTTTGGGATCTACGCGGACATGCGCGGGGACAGCCCCTTTGGCAAATGGCTGGCGGCGCTTCCCGCACCACGAAGGCGTATCGCGGCGGCATTGATCTGAACTTTTCCCAGGAACGCCTGCTGAAAAACATTCAGGGCTATCTGGATAACGGCTTCAATGCGGTCAAAATCAAAGTTGGAAAGCCAGAATTGGATGAGGACACGCAGCGCACCGCCGCCGTCCGTAAGCTCATCGGCCCGGACGTGGCCTTCATGGTGGATGCCAATTATTCACTAACGGTCGAACAGGCGATACCGGCAGCGCGCGCGTTCATGGAGCAGGATATTCTTTGGTTCGAGGAGCCAATTATCCCGGATGACTATGCCGGTTATGCGGAAATCGCTGCGGCAACAGGCTGCCCGCTCGCCATGGGTGAAAACCTGCACACGATCCATGAATTTGAATATGCCTTCGCCCAATCAAACTTATCATTCATCCAGCCAGATGCCTCAAACTGTGGCGGCATTACTGGATGGCTTCAGGTGGCTGCCCTCGCGAAACAGCACGGCATTCCTGTGTGCAGTCATGGGATGCAGGAGTTGCAAGTGAGCCTCCTAGCCGCCCAGCCACACGCCGGATGGCTCGAAGTCCACAGCTTCCCGATTGACCGTTACACGACACGTCCGCTAGTGGTTGAAAACTGCCTTGCAGTGGCACCGGATGAACCAGGGACAGGCGTTACATTCGATTGGGATAGCTTGAACGGCTTCGAACAAGCCAGCTAGCCAACCTGCTCTGTTGTCACGGGAAAATGCGCTGCAAGATCGTCTACCTCCATCAGGTGATAGGCGTTGAAGCGGTACGCGGGGCCAGCGGCAAGTTCCGGCGGCGTAAACGGGAACGCAATGTTGCCGCTAGTGGACAGCCTGCCTGGAAAGCCGTGATGTAGCAGATATTGCTTTGTTGATTTCGTAACGGCGAGTGCACGATCTGTTGTTGGCGCAATCACCTCGCCCAGAATGAATATCTCACGGGGCGGCGTCGCGGGTGGGTCTGGCCATGGAAAGACGGCATCCAAGCCATATGTGCGGAAGGTCAGGTCATAGTCTGGCTCTACGCCAGTGCCACACACTAGGTCCTGCACAACGCCTTTCACTTCTTCCAGCAAGGTTTTCACATTCTGGATAAATCGCGGGTCCGCTGATCCTGCAAGCAATACCGCCCGTTCGCCCAGATAGCGCGCACCCTCCAGCTTGATTGTTAGCTGCTCCGCAGGCTCCCAGCGCGCACCTTCGACGCGGGTGCGCCTGTCATCAACAGCACTGTATGTGGCTGTTTCGACCAGCGCCGCACCCTCAGGCTCTGTAATCCTGTGGGGGTCCGCTTGCTCATAAAGACTATGCGCAGCGACAGACATAGGCGTTGCGGCCCGTGCGGGGTTCATACTTTCCAGCACAAAACCTTGCTTATCCAGCACCGCCAAAATCGGATCACGACCACCCGGCAGGCAGCACAGTGAAGCACATTCGACGATTTTGGCCATATGCACGGTCAGCCCTGTCGGAAAGCCTAGCCATTCCGGAATACAGGCATAAATGCCTGTGTCGCAGGCGCGACCAGCGATGATGACGTCTGGCTCAGTCTCCAATGCACGGATAAACGCCTCTGTCCCCGCCTGCCCAACCAAGTTTGAGCTGGCGTGGACTTCTTCCACCGTCAAATCCGGTAGAACGCCCATGCCGCGCACGCGTCCAGCATCAACGGCAGCGCTCACACTATCGCGATCCATATCAGAACGAATAACGGCTAGTTTGAAACTCAGGCCATGTTCAGCTGCAATATCCCTAATCATCGCAAGCGTCGCGTCCAAGTGCGCTGCAGCGCCTGCAGAACCTGCACTGCCTATGATTAGCGGAATATCATGGGTCCGTGCGCCGACCAGCAGCTTCTCCAGATCACGCCGCGTTTGCTCACCTGCCGTCGCCATCTGGCCGGAGCCTAGGAACGTTGGCCCGATATCCGTGGACCCCATGTCAGCGCCAATCATGTCAGGCTTTCGGGCCAGCGCCGTTGTAAACGCAGGCTCTGGCACCCCGTAGCCAAGCTGACCCGTCGCGCCGATCAATTTCAGCGGCTGATCAGGGTTGGTCGCGAAACGTGCGCGCAGGCGGGCGACGGCGCTCATACCTCAATCTCCAACAGTGGCGCATGTTGTTGCGCGCCGTACACGTCCCGATCTCCGGGGGCACCTGCGGCTTCATGGCGTGGCAGCGTGATCTTAATGGCGAGTGCCGTTGGGTATGGTGTGATGACAACGGCGTTGGCCGAAACGCTGTAGATATAGGCGATAGGTGCAGCGCGCAAACCGGGTGCGGCCAGGCAACGTTCATAGTCCGCTTCGGACTCTAACATAATGTCGAATGTTAGATGCAGGGGTCCTGCATTCTTGCTGCGAACGACACGAGCCATGTCCATCAATCGCATGCTGGGTGTCTCCCTATCCCGTCTTCACGGTCTCACTTGCAGGTGCCCGCCATGTTTCTTGCGCGGCGATCGCAAATACCATTCCCGCCAGCATGATCCCACCAGCCGCGACAAGCAAAGCAATGTCAGTGCCCGCATAGTCCGCAATCAGACCAAGCGACAGTGGACCGACGACATACCCAACATCCCCTACCATACGGAATGTGCTCATAGTGGCGGCGTTCATGCCGGGTGGTGCGCAATCTGCCGCGTAGGCCGACGGCGCAGCACCGCCAATTGCGCTGGCGACGCCCCAGACGACACATGCGGCAAGAAACAAAGGATAACCTCCAGAAAATGCGAACAAGCACATTGATATTCCGGTGATGAGTGTTGTCGGTACAATCACTGTTTTGCGCCCGTAGCGATCCGCCAGAGCACCAGCTGGATAGGCTGCAAGCAGGCCGAGCCCGCTCCCAAGCGCCAGTCCAAACCCGACCTCACTCAACGACAAATCAAGCTTTATCGCACCGATCAATGGGATAAGACTGAATAGTCCACCCGTGCGCACCACGGCGTTCATTAGCGACACAATGCAGATCAATACATAGCCTCGCTTCGCTGCAAGTATCTGCAATTGCTGCATGAAAGGCACGCGGTCCGGGGCGGGTTTGCCATCCCGGTTGGTGGCGAAATCACGGGTCTCACCAACAGCGAACCAGGCGCAGAGTGCGCAAACAACTCCGGCCACGCCATAGGCTGCGAATGGGGCATATAGGCCAAAATTATCTGCAATCAGCCCACCCGGAAGCGGGCCGAGACCCACTGCGAAGATGAATGTGCCTTGGTAGATTGATATTACTCGGCCCCGGCGCGCAGGTGTTGTGATGTCCGCCAGGATGATCTGGCCGGTCGTGATCACAAGCCCAGCGCCTGCACCAGCCACAAAGCGACCAAGCATGAACTCAGGGTAGCTATCTGCCACCGCGCAGATGACGTTACCAAGCGCTGTCACAAGACCGCCCAATGCCAAACTTGGTCGGCGGCCGAGCCTATCGGACAATATCCCAGCGCACGGCGCGCCAAACAGCCTTGCGAAACCGTAGATCGCGATGGCCATGCCGATGAGGAACGTCGAAACGCCGAACGATTTCGCATAAAGCGAGATCGTCGGCACGATGGCACCAAATCCAAGCTGATTGATAGCAATCAGCACGCACATCCATGTCAGAACGCGCCGCTCGCTTAAATTAGCGGGCGGGATCACAGGCCAGCCTTTAGGTCAGTGATCAAAGCTCAGCCATGCTTTCGTCAAATGCCCGGATCGTCGCTTCGATATCTGCTTCCGTATGGCAGACGCCGATATAGTGCTTGCTCTCGCTTTTCAGAATACCGCGTTTGCGCATGCCTGCATTGTACTTTGCGGCCTTCTCCGGATCACCAAGGGAGGAGCGATAATCGACCACTTCCTGGTTGGTAAAAATAACATCGAACATCGGAGCATCGCCAACGACCTTGGCTTCGATATCCCGGCGCTTCAGGATGTCTCTATAACCTTCCATCAACGCTTCGCCACGGGCGAACAGCTTCTCGAATGCGCCAGGACGTTTCAGGATTTCGAGCGTCTTGCGACCAGCGGCGGCGGCCACCGGATTGCCTGAAAGCGTGCCGATCTGCGCCATGAACTTGTCCTCACCGACGGCAGATTTATCGAAGTTCGCCATTATTTCGGCCTTGCCACCAATCGCGGCCAACGGGAATCCACCGCCGATGGCTTTGCCCATAGTGCAGATATCCGGCATCACGCCGTAATATTGCTGCGCGCCGCCATAAGCGAAGCGGAAGCCTGTGACGACTTCATCGAAGATCAAAAGAATATCGTTCTCTTCGGTGATCCTGCGAAGGCCCTCAAGGAAGCCCGATTGGGGCGGAATGAGGCGCTGGAACGGCTCAGCTAAAATTGCCGCGATCTCACCCTTGTGCTCTTTCACCAAGCTCTCGACCATGGCGAGGTCGTTATAGGGTGCCACCAGCATTTCCTGCTGCACACTCTTTGGGATACCTGGGCTGTCTGGAACGCCGACCGGGAAATTGCTTTTCCGTTTCGGCGCTAGGCTGATGAGCCCAAAATCGCTCATCCCGTGGTAACCGCCCTCGAACTTCAGGATTTTGTCCCGGCCCGTATGAGCGCGTGCAAGGCGCATAGCGTACATATCAGCTTCAGACCCGGATGAAACGAACCGCACCTGCTCGACGGATGGCATCGCGTCCACGATTTCCGCCGCCAGATGAATACCGTCTGCATTATTCGCGAAGAACGTCGTGCCTTGGGTGACGCAGTGCTGCGTGGCCGCTAGTACTTCCGGGTGCGCATGGCCAACAATCATCGGGCCAGAGCCTAGCAGGTAATCGATATACTCGTTCCCGCTCACGTCCCAGACATGACTGCCCTCTCCGCGCGCGACAATCAGAGGATAGCTGACATTCCCGAAGCCGCCCGCAGGCAGCACTCGCTTTGCCAGTTCAACAAGTTCAGCCTCACTCATATCTTGAGCCAATGCAGCTTCAGCCATCGCCCTGCTCCCTTTGATTAATCAGGTGACCGGTGATCGGCCGCCATCAACATTGATATCCACGCCCGTAACATAAGCCGCCGCATCGGACGCTAGGAAACAGGCGACATTGGCGAACTCTTCCGACGTGCCAATGCGGCCAAGTGGAATGCGCGCCTTCTCTGCCATTTCGACCTTGAATTCCTCATAGCTCAGGCCACGATTGTCTGCTGCGTGCTTGCGAACATGCTGATCGCTATCGATCAACCCGGTCATCATCGCATTCACCAGAATATTATGTGGCGCACCTTCGTTCGCCAGAATTTTGGAAAGTGCCAGCCCAGCCGCCCGCGTTACTGCCGTTGGCGCACCTTCTGCCGCTGGAGCCTTTGCCCCTGTATTCAAGATATTTATGATTCGGCCCCACTTACGCTCTTTCATGTCTGCGAATGCGAAGCGTGAGAAGCGAATTTGGGCGAAGAGCTTTAGCTCCAGATCGGACTTCCAGTCTTCATCCGTCATTTCCAGGAACGGGCCACGCAGGCTGGAGCCTGCATTGTTCACCAGAATATCAACCTTGCCATAGGTTTTGACCGCTTCAGCATAGGCGGCCTCTATCGCACGCGGGTCTGTCACGTCACAGGCAATCGCGTGCGCTTTCCCGCCAGCGCCCGTGATCAGTTTGACCGTTTCATCAAGTGGATCCTGGCGTCGCGCAACTGGCACAATATTCGCCCCTGCCCCCGCCATCTTCATGCCCATAGCCCGGCCGAGCCCCATGGATCCGCCAGTGATCAGCGCAGTGCGCCCAGTCAAATCGATCTGCATCTTTAATATTCCTGTGAATGAATTCGTAGCCTCTTTACGCATGGTGAGGCGCATAGCGGTTGCTTGTCCAGAGTATCCCTGCTTGGCGCGACAGCATGGCGGCGTTAGCCTGTTCTTTCGATCCCGAAGTTCAGGTTTGCTTGCATGGCGACACGTTATTCTCTCGGCATAGATATTGGCGGCACATTTACCGATGTGGTTGTGCAAGACCATGAGAACGGCCACCAGTTCTCCCGTAAACTGCTGACCACACACGATGACCCTGCCCGCGCCGTGCTGACGGGCGTGGCCGAGGTGATCAATGAGGATGGCGTTCCAACGACGGAAATTGGCCGCGTTGTGCACGCCACCACGTTATTCACTAATGCGCTGATCGAACGCAAAGGTGCCGAGACCGGACTGATCGCCACCGAAGGCTTCCGGGATGTGGTGGAGATTGGGCGCGAGCGGAAATACGAACTCTACGATATCCATATCCAAAAGCCGCTACCCCTGGCCCCGCGCGAACGCCGCCTTGAAGCACGAGAGCGAATGAACTTTGACGGCAGTGTGAAAACGCCGCTGGATGCTGGCAGCGTTAGGGTCGCCGCTGATGCACTTGTCGCAGACGGCGTTATATCCGTCGCCATTTCGTTTTTGCATGCCTATGCCAACCCTGCCCATGAGCAGGAAGCCGCCGCCATTGTCCAGGCTGCATATCCTGAACTAGCAGTCAGTGTCTCGTCTGACGTAGCGCCAGAAATTCGGGAATATGAGCGGACGTCTACGGCACTCGCCAACGCTTATATCAAGCCACTTGCCCGTGATTATCTGGATGGCATCCAGGCAGGGTTACAAACAGCAGGCGTTGAAGCGCCACTCTTGTTGATGCTCTCAAACGGTGGCCTATCCGATCTGGTTGAGGCTAAGCGCGCGCCCGTGGCATTGCTAGAGTCTGGCCCTGCGGCTGGCGCACTTGCAGCAGCGTGGTTTGGCCGTTACGCGGCGGGCGGCGACGTTCTGGCGTTTGATATGGGCGGCACGACGGCAAAGCTTGCGGTTGTCGATGGCGGCAAGCCAGAAGTCGCCTATCACTTCGAAGCCGCCCGGCAAAAACGGTTTGCTGAAGGCAGCGGATTACCCATCCGCACCTCAACGATTGAACTGATTGAGATCGGCGCTGGCGGTGGGTCCATCGCGCGCTTGGATGAAATCGGCTTACTGAAAGTCGGCCCAGATAGTGCCGGGTCCGACCCCGGCCCTGCTTGCTATGGGCTAGGCGGCACGGCTCCAACAGTCACAGACGCAAATTTCGCACTCGGCCTGCTGGATGCAAAGAGTTTCGCAGGCGGCGTCATGCAGATTGATATGGCTGCAGCGGAAGCCTCTCTCGATTGCCTTGCTGCGTCTGCCAGCCTCAGTCGTGCAGAGATCGCGCAGGGTATTCGGGACGTCGTGAACGAAACCATGGCGTCCGCCGCGCGCGTGCATATTGCTGAGCGCGGAAAAGACCCGCGCCGTTACGCCTTACTCGCCACGGGCGGGGGTGGACCATTGCATGGGGCAGATGTCGCGCGAAAGCTTGGCCTCAAGCGCATGATATCGCCGGCATCCGCCGGCGTCGCATCCGCCATCGGCCTGCTTATAGCACCCGCCCGTGTGGACAGGGTCGCCACAGTCGCCAAGCGCATGGACCAGCTTGACTGGTCTGCATTTGAACAAACCTTCGCGCGTATGGAGGCAGACGCCCGCCACGTGATCGCTGCAACAGGGCTCAACGCCGAAAGCGCCAGGGTCGAACGTCGGGCGGACGTCCGCTATGTCGGCCAAGCGTTCGAGATTGTCGTGGACCTGCCCTCAGGCCCCTATTACACGAACTCAGCGCCAAGCCTGCAAGGTGCATTCGAGAAGGCTTACTTGGCCCAATTCACACGCACCCCGCCCGCTGGACCTGTTGAAATCATCAACGTCCGCATTGCTGCATCAGCCGACGCTAGCGTCGGCGCTACGAACGCTTCAAATTCGGCGACGGATGCGCCAAAGCTGAAAGGCGAGCGGCCTGTGTGGTCTCCAGCCGAAAAAGCCTACCGGGCGACGTCAGTTTATGACCGCTATGCGTTGCGTCCTGGTGATGCATTCGATGGTCCAGCCTTAGTGGAGGAGCGAGAATCCACACTGGCAGCACCCGAACGCTCCCGTTTTATTGTTGCGGCGGGCGGCGAAATCGTCGTCGATCTGGATTAATAGGACCAAGCCAATGACCAAAGCCGCATTTGACGCCGTTACCCTAGAAATCCTTTGGCGCCGCATGATTTCTGCCGCCGATGAAGCCGCAAAAACACTGCAGCGCGTCTCATTCTCTACGTTGGTGAATGAGAGCAATGATTTTGCCTGTGTGCTGACAGACGCAAACGGCGCATCGCTTGTCCAGAACACCCAAAGCATCCCCTCATTTAATGGCTGTCTGCCGGTAACCGTGAAGCACTTTTTGGACGTCATCGGCGTGGACGATATGCGGCCTGGCGATTTTCTCGTTTGCAATGATCCATGGGTTGGCACTGGGCATCTAAACGATATAACGCTCGCGAAGCCTGTTTTCCGGGATGGTAAAATCGTCGCCTTTTGTGCGTCCACCGCCCATGCGCCGGATATTGGCGGCAAGGTCCGGTCCGTTGTTGCCCGGGAAGTGTTTGAGGAAGGCTTCGCCATTCCAGCCATGCACTTAATCCGGGATGGTGAGCCGGACGCAACATTCTTCAAGCTCATGCGCGCTGCCGTCCGCACACCGGACCAGACAGAAGGTGATATTTGGGCGCAAGTCACCGCACTTGATCTGATGGAGCAACGCCTAACTGCGCTAATGGACGAGTACGCGCTGACCTCCCTTGAGGACTTTGCCGCTGAAATCCATGGCCGCTGCGAAACCGCCATGCGCGCCGCCTTCAAGGAAGCCCCTGATGGCCGTTATGAGTTTGGCTTCGAGACGGATGGCATGGATGCCCCCTTCCACTATCAGGTCGCGGTAATAATTACCGATGATAGGGTGCAGGTGGACTGGACTGGCACCAGCGATCAAGTAGACCGGGCTATCAACTGCCCCCTGGTCTATACCTTCGCCATGACATCCTATGCGTTGAAATGCGCATTCCTGCCGAACCTGCCTAACAATGAAGGCGTGTTCCGCTGCATTGAAGTGACGGCTGAGCCCGGCACGATTGTGAACCCCACACGTCCGGTCGCAGTTGGCGGTCGTATGGCAACTGGCCACTACCTACCCGTCGCGATCTTTGGAGCTTTGGCGCAAGCGCTGCCTGAAAAGATAATGGCCGCCTCTGGCTCTCCGCTTTGGTCGATTATCCAGACCGGTGTCACGGACGATGGCAAGCCCTATGCCAACACACTATTCTTTAATGGCGGATCTGGCGCGACGGCCCAAACGGACGGCCAGAGCTGCTATTCCTGGCCATCCAACATCTCCAATGTCCCGGTCGAGCTGACAGAACGCAACACACCGTTTTTTGTAGGTCGTAAACAACTTCGTGATGGATCAGGCGGTCCTGGAGCGCAAACGGGTGGCCTCGGCCAGGAAATAGAACTCGAGCATACAGGCACGGGCGATCTCGGCATAATCTTCATGGCCGAACGCTTAAGCCACCCTGCCCACGGCCTGATGGGCGGCAAGGAAGGCGCATGCGGCGCAGTATTAATCGATGGCGAACCGGCGAATGCCCGGGCCGATCATGTTCTAAAGCCTGGCCAAACAATTACCCTGAAGCTGCCGGGCGGCGGCGGATATGGGGCTGTTAAGTAAGCCCTAAATTCTCGCGAAGGGTCGGCCCAGCATAGTCTTTATGATAGAGTTCGCGGCGTTGGAGTTCGGGGACGACGTGGGCCACGAAGTCTTCATAAGAACCCGGCATATGCGTCGCGGCCATGACGAAGCCGTCGCAGCCTTTGCCGGTAAACCATTCTTCCATACCGTCCGCGATCTGCTTGGCCGTACCGACAAACTGCGCCATTTCCTTCAAGGTTCCACGGGCGGAATGCTCAACGAAATCACGAACTGTCGGGTTGGCTTTGCCTGAGAGCAGGATCACGCGATCCCGAATGGCCTGCAGACCGCTGATCGCCTCAAGCTCATCTGACGAAAACGCATCGTCCATACCCTTGGCGGCAAAGTCATAATTCAGCGCTTCTGACAGCAAGGCCAGCGTATCGATTGGCTGGTGCAGTTCGGCAATCATGGCAGCTTTGTCTTCAGCCTCTGCTTGGCTTTCACCAACAATGGCATACGCAGCAGGCGTGAGGCGGAAGCTGGTTGGATCCCGGCCTGTTTGCTCGGCCAGCGCTTGACTCTCACCATACACCCGCTGCGCATATTCTAAGTTCGGGAAAATTGCAAAAATCAGTTCTGCCCACTTAACGGCAAACTGCTGTCCACGCCCGCTTTGGCCGGCTTGGATGATAACGGGGCGACCTTGCGGCGTTGGCGGCACCGTGAAGGGCCCACGGCTCTTGAAATAAGCGCCCTCATGATTGAGCGCTTTTACCTTCGATGGGTCTGCGAAAACACCATTTGACTTATCGAGGACGATCGCGTCTTCCGCCCATGTATCCCAGTGACCATGGACGACCTCCAAAAACTCTTCCGCCCGTTCGTAGCGCTCTGCATGGCCAAGCAGAGCATCTTGACCAAAGTTTGCGGCCTCAGAATCATTCAGTGACGTAACAACATTCCATGCAGCCCGGCCATTGGTCATGTGATCCAAGGTCGAGAACTGGCGGGCTGCGTGAAACGGCTCGTAATATGTTGTGGACATGGTGGCACCGAGGCCAATGCGGGATGTAACCGCGCCCATGGTTGCCAGGATCGGGATTGGATCCAATTTCACGACACGCACACCGTTACGAATGGACTCGGCTGCACTATCGCCATACCGGTCTGGCATCGCCAAGCGATCATCAAAGAACGCCATATGGAACTTTCCGGCCTCAAGCGTTTTGGCAATCCGCTGATAATATTCAGGTGACAGAAAGTCTGTCGCGGAATCCGAATGGCGCCAGGACGCTGGGTAATTCGAACAATTTTGAGCTTGCAGAAATCCCACAAGCGCCATCTGGCGTTTGGCCATGGTGAATAAATCCTGGTGGGTGGAAAAGCCTAGGTAGCTTCTTTAGCGGCTTCAAAATTCAGTTCACAGAGCACGCCATTCGGGTCTCGAACAAACAATTGCCAGAGCCGCCCGCCAGGAACCATCCGTTCTTCAAACTCATATCCTTGCGACTTTAGCTGCGCCTTGAAGGTCTTAAAGCCTTCAGCAGCGAATGCCACGTGGTCAATGCAGCCAGATTCTGTCAGTGCAGTTTCGTCCATATCGCTGACATCTATCAGATGCATCACCGCTTCATCACCAGAATACAGCCACGCGCCAGGGAATTGAAAATTTGGACGCTCGCCATCTTTCAAGCCAATCGCTTCTACCCAGAACTTAACGGTTCCGGCTAGATCGCCTGTGCGGATATTGATGTGCTGAAGGATGCCGATGCCCATGGTGAGCGATTCCGTGAATGATTGATTCGACTAGATTCAACAACGAACCGGCCACCCGAGCAAGGGCCGATAAACAGAGAATGCGGTTTAGAAACTTTAGGCGGAAACTTGGTCGGGCTCGTCCTCGGGCTCAGCCGCGAATACGATTTGGTTCCGACCAGATGTTTTTGCCTGGTAGAGCGCACCGTCAGCGCGAGCAAGCAGTGTTTCCTTACTATCCTGCGGCGTTGCTGTAGCGACGCCGAATGAGGACGTCATTTTGAGCTGGCTCTCACCCCCAATATCAAAGGTCTCATCGGCAATTGACGCGCGCAGGCGTTCAGCAATCTGGCTCGCGATGCCTTCTTCTGCATCTGGTGCCACAACGGCGAATTCTTCTCCCCCGAGACGGGCGATCAAATCAGTTGCTCGTGTACAGATGCCAAGCCGGACCACAAAGTCTTTCAAGACAGCGTCACCGGCAGGATGGCCATAGGTATCATTTACGGCTTTGAAGCGGTCGATATCAGCCAAAATCAGCGATACAGGCTGCTTGTGTTCCGCCCCATGGCGAAGCAGGCGTGCGAAATGGTCATTGAAGTAACGGCGGTTGAAGACCCCGGTCAGTGGATCACGCGTCGCCGTATCACGGTTTTGGCGATGTTGATCGCGAAGGCGTTCATGGAAGCGATGCCGTTTGATCTGAAGGCGAATGCGCGCAACCATTTCAGCATGGTCAACAGGGCGGAAGGCATAGTCGCTGGCACCAAGCTCCATGCCTTTATAAAGGGCTTCAGTTTCCCAGGAATTGCCAATAAGCAGGATGGGAATGTGGCGGGTATCGGGTCGCGCCCGCAGTTGTGAGCAAACGCGCAGCCCATCAACTGGACCAGAGACTTCAAGAGCGATCAGTTCTGCATCGCCAGAAGCTATTATCTGCGTGGCTTCATCCTGGTTCGCAGCCACAATCAGTCGGCTGCGGCATATATGGGCTGCATCTTCCATTGCTTCGATATCGCTTGCGGGCAGGTCAATCGCGACCCAAGTCGCCTCATCGCCCGAAACTTCAGCAATAGAATCTTTTATGCCAAGTCCATCTTCGGTGGCTTCACGCAATTTCAGTTCATCTAAAATGCGCTTCAGGCGCGTCAATGCACGCACACGTGTGAGCAGCGCCAAGTCATTAACCGGCTTCGACAGAAATTCGTCTGCACCGGCCTCTAAGCCACGAACACGGTCTTCAATAGAGTTGAGCGCCGTCACCATAACCACCGGCACGTGGCCAAATGTTGAGCTCTCTTTGATCTTTTCGCAAACTTCAAAGCCGGTCATACCCGGCATCATTACATCCAGCAGCACGACATCCGGCTGCTCAGTCGCCATCATCTCAAGTGCTTCAACGCCGCTGCCCGCGCACCGCACTTCATAATATTCAGCGGTCAACCGCGCCGCCAAAAGGCGCTGGTTAATAGGTATGTCATCTACAACTAGGACGCGGCCGGTCATTAGCAGACTCCAGTCGTTCAGCCAATCTGTTGGGTGACCGTTTCCAAAAATGTCACGACAGAAATTGGCTTCGAGATGTACCCCTCGCACCCGCCTCGCCGGGTACGTTCCTCGTCGTCTTTCATAGCCAACGCAGTCACGGCAATAATAGAAATAACGCAAGAGGTTTTGTCATCCTTAATCCATTTCGTCACCTCCCGTCCCGACACTTCCGGAAGCTGGGTATCCATCAGAATCAGATCTGGGCGGTCATCCCGGGCAATCGCGATTGCCTGGTGCCCATCGTTGATTTTCAGTGTTCTGTAACCACTGCTTTCGAGAACATCATTGAAAAGCTTCATATTCAATGGGGTATCCTTAATAATAAGGATCGTTTTCGATAGCACCTTGGTCACAATAACCTGACCCGAAATGTTATACTTCTAACCTGTTAAGAAGACGCTAGCGCCAAATATTTAACGGAACGTAACCATTGATTTTACAAATTAATACACGAAAGCGATACTGCGTCCAAGCAGTAACTCCTCTTGCGCCTATTCCGGCTTTCCGCCATAAGAAATCCTCGCTTGACCGGCCCCATCGTCTAGCGGTCTAGGACGTCGGCCTCTCACGCCGAAAACACGGGTTCGAGTCCCGTTGGGGTCACCAGCGGCGCTTGCCCTGCGAACTACCGAAGCTATCAGTAGACCGGCAGGCTTTTGCGCAGCAAACGCCGAGAGGTCCCACGCAACCTAGTCCTCAAACGACGGCGTACCACCTTCATCCCCAAGCCGAATATCAGCTTCAAGCACGTCCTCGCCATCACTTGCACGCGCCAGCATTAGCGCTTTCGCTGCTTCCGGCAGGCCATCCAAGAAACTATCACTAATGCCGCTGCCCGGAGCGTAGATTCTTGTCGTGACATGACGCATCAGGCCGGATGCGAACACGTTCACAGCGAAGTGTGGTGCCTGCAGGCTATTGCCGCCTGAGGATGTCGCACCGGGAATAATGGTCTGAAACGAAAAGCTGCCGTCAATGTCGGTTAAACAACGGCCGAATCCACGAACTTCAGGGTCAGCCGCCGGGTCATGGCCCGAATAGCGGCCTTCAGCATCTGCCTGCCAGACCTCAATAAGTCCTTCACGGACGGGACCGCCATTCTTATCCATCAGACGGCCTTTGAGCGTTACATGTTGACCAGCGGCTTTGGAGGTCGCGATGACGGTATCGTCCTCCCGCATAAATTCGTAGGAGTAGAACGGCCCGAGTGTCTGTGAAGCTGTTGGAATGCGCGCCATGACCTAGTTCTCCAAAGGGGTCGCCGTCCGTCCGCGCAACACCAAGTCAAAGCGATAGCCAAGCGCTTCTTCATGTAATCCAGCACTTTCGTCGGGGACGAGCATCAGCCGTTCACGTGCCTTTGGGTCCGGCACGCCTTGCAAAATCGCATCGAGGTCATTCAACGGGTCGCCTGGGAAATACACCTGCGTCACCAATCGCGAGACGAAGCTTGAGCCATAGGCTGAGACATGGATGTGCGGCGGACGCCACCAGCCGTCTGTATTCGGTACAGGGTAAGCGCCGGGACGGATTGTCAAGAACACCACTTCGCCCGTATCGCCAGCGAGCCCCCTGCCCCAAGAACGGAAATTGCCATCAATTGGCGCTTTCCGCTGATCAACTGGATGCTGATACTTACCCGTGGCGTTGGCTTGCCAAAGCTCAATCAGCGCGCCCGGCTGCGGACGATCGTCCTCATCAACAACCCGAACTACGACACGAATAAGCTGCCCAATGGCGAGGCCGTCAACGCCAGCGACAAGGTTCTGATCGCCTCGCTGAGACGCCTCAAAACGCGGGCCAGTGAGTTCTGTCACCGTGCGCAGCGGCGGCATCTGTCCGCCTGGAGCCAGTGTCCCTGTCCGGAAGTAGCCTGCCGTTTTGTATTTTGGCTGCGAGCCCTCAGGCAGCGGATCATAAATCTTGTCTGTGATCATGAGACTGTTCCTTCCTCTGCAGCCTTATGCAGCCGCGCTCCATCGGTTAACTAGGCGCTCAAAGAACTGGCCACCCTTCGCCAATTGCTCCAGCGCCAGGAATTCATCTGGTCTATGGGCCTGGGCGATATCTCCAGGTCCACAGACGACCGTTGGTATGTCGCCCATTTCCTGAAAAAGCCCGGCTTCTGTGCCATAGGCGACCTTGCCATGATCATTCCGCTCAGCGCAGTTTTTAGCCAAGCGCACGACCTCATGGCCTGGATCAATCTCAAGGCCTGGAATAACGGAACGTTCGATCAACTCAAACCCACATTTAGCCGATACGGCTTTCATCTGCGGCTCAAGCTCGTTGCGGATGTAATCCGTGAGCTGCGCCATAATATCCGCCGGATTATCCGCCGGCACATAGCGGAACTCAAAATCAAACTCACATTTGTTCGGAACAATGTTCACAGCCGAACCGCCGTTGATGACACCCGTATGCACTGTTGTATGAGGCATATCGAACATCTCATCCCGCGCGCCAGACGTAATTTTATTACGCATCAGCTTGCGCAAAAATACAATGGCCTCCGATGCATACTCGACCGCATTCACCCCCTGTGGTGCCAAGCTAGAATGACACTCAAGGCCGGTAACGATACCTTTGTAGCTCCATTTGCCTTTATGAGCAGTCACTGGCTGCATGCTTGTCGGCTCGCCAACGATGCACATGGCAGGGTTCATGGTCTTGCGGTTCAGCTCCCCAATTAAGCCACGAACGCCCAAACAGCCAACTTCTTCGTCATATGAGATAGCGTAATGAATCGGTGAGGCCAGATTCGCAGCCTGGAAAGCAGGTGCAGAGGCCAACGCTAATGCCACAAAGCCTTTCATATCGCAGGAACCCCGCCCGAACAGCTTATCGTCGCGTTCCACCAGATTGAACGGGTCATCCGTCCACGCCTGTCCTTCGACCGGCACCACATCGACATGGCCGGAAAGGATCAAGCCGCCATCAACGTGCGGCCCGATGGTCGCGAACAGGTTCGCTTTGTTGCCGTCCTCGTTATAAACGCGCTCGGTCGCGATCCCGAGATCGGCGAAGTACCGTTCAATATATTCAATCAGCTCCAAGTTGGAGAGATGGCTGATCGTGTTGAACCCAACGAGGTCCGTCAGCAGAATTCGTGCGCGGGCGCTGATCGTTGCCGCTGTCTCTACCATTAGGCATCCAATCCAAATACGCGTCGAGCGTTACCGCCGAGAATACCGGCCTTATCAGCAGCTGTTAGGCTTGCGCCTTTAACTACCTTAGTCGGCTGAAAATCGCCAATCGGGAACGGCCAGTCAGAGCCGAGCATAATTTTGTCCGCCCCGACCTTGCTAACAAGGAAATCCAATGTCGATGGCTCGAACACAATGGTGTCGAAATACATGAGTTGGAATTCAGCCGATGGGTCAGCGCATGTCTCTTTGTGCAGATCATAATGCCGCATCAAACGGCCAAGCGCATAAGGCAACGCCGCTCCGCCTGTCGCCGCAACGACCTTGGCTCCACGGTTCTTCGACAAGACGCCGCCATAGAGCAGCCGCGCAATCCCCGTAGAGAGGTCATTAATACGGGCTACGGCATTCACCATGTCATAACCGGTGACGCGCTTATCGATGGTGTCATATTCCGGATGGATAAAGACTGCAGCTTCAAGGTCAGACGCAGCAGCCCAGAACGGCTCCAATTGCGCATCATCCAACCCTGCTTCCAGCCCCATGCCAACGCCTGATGGCTGCGTGCCGATCATAACGCCTTTGAAGCCGTCTTTAATGGCTGATTCAAGCACGCGGGCTGCACGATCACCATCCTGCAAAGGAACTGTGCAAAGCGGGAAAAGTGCATCGTCCTTGCTGGCAGATTCCATTAGCACGTCATTTGTGAACTTCGCCCAGGCCTCACCTTCGTCGGCTGGAAGCTCATAGCCAAACGCATCCAACCATCCGCCGACAACTTGGGCATCCAGCATTTCGCGTTCCATCCACTCATGCCGCTCATCGGTTTCACGCAGGCGAGGCATAACGGGGCGGGTTGGCGCGCGCTGCATAAATGACAGGCGATACTTGCCCTCACTCGCAAACAATTCAATTGACGGAAACTTGTCGATTGCCTTACCGAGGCGTTCAAACATAGATTCTGGCGCGTAGTGGGCGTGGCAATCAATGATCATTGCGTTCAGGCCCCCGCCAGCAGCGTATCGTGGAACTTCATTGGTTCGCCTAAAGGGTCGCCCTGCAATGCGCCATCGCGCATAACGCTATTGCCACGAATTATGGTCGCGACCGGCTTAGCGCTGGCCTTGAAACCCGCATAGGGCGTCCAACCGGCTTTGCTTGCGATCCAGTCATCCGTGATTTCCCAGTGCGATTTCATATCCACCAACGTGAAATCAGCATCATAGCCTTTAATAATGCGGCCTTTGCGGACAATACCGAACGCCCGGTTCGGGCCGTGGCTCACCAGATCAACGAATCGCTGCAGGCTGAGCTTGCCATCATTAACATGGGTCATCATGACGGAAACCAGCGTTTGCACGCCGGGCATACCAGACGGCGTGTTCGGATAGGGCTTCATCTTCTCTTCGCGCGTATGCGGCGCATGGTCGGAGCCGAGGATATCGACTACACCGTCATTGATCGCCTGCCAGATTGCTTCTTGGTGATGTTTTTCACGCACGGGCGGGTTCATCTGTGCGAAAGCGCCAAGGCGTTCATAGCAATCAGGCGCGAACATCGTGAGGTGGTTCGGTGTCGTTTCAACCGTCGCCACATCTTTGTGGTCAGACAGATACGCCATCTCGTCCGCTGTCGTCACATGCAGCACATGAACCTTGCGCCCTGCGTCGCGGGCTGCATTCACCAGCCGTGTCGTCGCAATCAGCGCCGTCTGCTCATCCCGCCAAACCGGGTGAGCACGTGGATGCCCTTCGGCTTCGGCCAGTGCTTTCCGCTCCCGTAGACGTGGCTCATCCTCGCAATGGACGGCAACGCGGCGATGGCCATTCTGCATGGCGCGAACGAGATCATTCGGATCCTCCAGCAGTAGCCCGCCTGTGGAACTGCCCATGAAAATCTTGATGCCGCAGCACCCTGCCAGCTTCTCAAGCTCTGCCAAATTCTCAAGGTTCCGGTTGGTAGCACCCGCATAGAACGCGTGTTCCACCCACATACGGCCGGCTGCACGGTCAAGCTTGTCCTGCATGGCGCCCACATTATCCGTGGAGGGGTTGGTGTTCGGCATTTCGAATACGCCCGTAACCCCACCAAGCGCCGCTGCAGCTGCGCCTGATGCCAGGTCTTCCTTGTGCTCACCACCTGGCTCTCGGAAATGCACCTGGGTATCGATAACTCCAGGCAGGACATGCAGCCCCTTGGCGTCAATCACTTCAGCGCCACTTAGGCTGCCCGGAGCGCCAAAGCCACGAATTTGTCCGTCGCGCACGCCAACATCGCCTTCAGCAACGCCGCCGGGCGTAACCAGAGAGCCAGATTGGATAACCTGATCGAATTGTTCAGCCAACAGATTGTTCCTGTCCTGGGGAAATGGATTGAATTGCGTCTTCAACGGCTTCAAAAGCCAGCAGCACAGAGCCGTGCCGCGATTTATACTCATGCGCCGGGGCCAGCATTTGCAATTCCGGCCAGAGATCGGCGCTTGGCAATGCCCCGTCCTGCAGCATTTTTCGAACGGCGTCTACTATCGTCAGCAGCGCGTCCGTGTCTTCGCCAATCACGCGGCCCGCCATGATGGCCGCAGCAGCCTGCCCTAAGGTACAGGCACGGACGACATGGCCATAGTCAACGACTTTACCGCCTTCCACTTTCAGATCGACAGTAATGCGGCTACCACATAGCTGACTTCGGCGTTGCACAGTGGCGTCTGGTTCCTCCAGGCGCTGCTGCAGTGGAATATCATTGGCAAAAGCCATCAGCTTATCATTGTAAAGCGCGCGCATAGCGCTATCAGTCCTGCTCATGCTGCCCTCCCCGCGATGTCCTGAATTTGGCCAAGCATAGCATGCAGGCCGTTGGAGCGTGTCGGACTGAGATGTTCTGCCAGGCCTATCTTCTCAATGAACCATGGGCTTGTACCAAGAATTTCACCCGGCGTGCGCGCATTATAGACACGTAGCACCAGCGCGATCAGTCCGGCGACAATGGCAGCATCTGTAGCGGCTTTGAATGTCAACGCGCCGCCTTCTTTGCCCGAAGTCAGCCACACGCGGGACTGACAGCCACGGATCAGCGCCCCATCAGGCCGGGCATCCTCCGGCAATTGGTCAAGCTCGCGGCCAAGGTCGATGATGTAGCGGTAGCGATCCGTCCAATCATCAAACAGGTCGAATTCATCAACAATCTCTTGCTGAGCGCCATTTATTGCGCTCAGATCGACATCTGATTTTTCATCTTCTGGCGTAGATACAGGCGCAGTCATACGTAAGCCTCAGGATTCGGAACGACGTATCTTGGAAATACGCCGTTCGGACAGTATGTATAGCCCCATCTGATCCGACAACATATCGCATAGGGTTTTGACGAGTATGTCAGACGAAATATTCTCCCCTCGCCGCACCATCGAACAAGTGGAAGAGGGCAATGAGCTTGCGCCAAAATTTGATGATAACGGCTTAATTCCGGTCGTCACAACAGATTTCACATCCGGTGAAGTGCTGATGCATGGTTATATGAATGCAGAGGCCTTCAAACGAACGCTCGAAATTGGCGAGGCACATTACTACAGCCGCAGTCGCCAGCAGCTATGGCATAAAGGTGCCACTAGCGGCTTAGTGCAGACCGTGAGGGAATTCCGGATTGATGACGATCAGGACTGCGTTTGGCTGCGTGTGAACGTAAATGGCGGTGCCAGCTGCCATGTCGGGTATCGTTCATGCTTCTACCGGTCTGCCCCAGTCGGCGCAGCTGGCCCGGTGGCTCTCAAGTTTGAGGAAACCGAGAAAGTGTTTGATCCAATAAAAGTTTACGGTGACGCGCCGAATCCAACGAAGCTCTAATAGAGCAGCGGAATATCGGCTTTCGAAGACAGGTCCAGGCGTGCAATGCAGTTCATCGCCTGACCGTCAGCACTGGAGCACGACACGACATCGTTCACCAGAATTGATCCAATGACGGAACAATCCGTCTCTGGCATATCAAAGAGGCGTACAGCGGTTTTCCGAGGCATCAGCGGTCCAAGTTCGACATAAAGGCGGTTACGAATAATGTCGCTCTTATCAAAGAACACTAGATCCAGCTTAAAAGCCTTAATAGCCGATTCTGCAGGATTGTTTACCACCAGATAAACTCTGCAGATGGGGCCGTCTTGCTCTAACCGATTAAGCTCAACAGGGAATTTTGTAGCGTCCTGCGCCGAAGCAGGAGCGACTGACAGCCCACCCAGTATCAAAGCGCCAGCAAGCCCTAATAAGCGGGGCATCCAAGGCCGATAGGTCATGCATTTTCCTCCTGTTAACCATCTTTGCGCCGAAGATACGCCAGCCCGCGCTTGCCGCCAACTAATCTCTCGGCGACCTAGGTATTAATACCAGATTCCGCCCCGCAGGTCCCTGCACGAGAGGATGATACCAATGAAGATGCAGCTATATTTTGGCAGAATGAAGGCGTGATCCAGCAAGAGCACCGGTTTAGACTGCGCAACCGAATCACCGCTTAAGGCCATAACCCAATGTCAAACGCACCATCGCAAACAAATGCACCACAAGCTGACGCCGCGCTTGGGGGCTTGATGGAAGTGATGCGTCGACTACGTGACCCTATCGACGGTTGCCCATGGGACTTAGGCCAGAGCCACGAAACTATCGCGCCCTACACAATTGAGGAAGCCTATGAGGTGGCGGACGCAATTGATCGGGAGGATGATACTGATCTTTGTGACGAACTTGGCGACTTGCTGCTTCAAGTTATCTTTCAGGCTCAAATTGCTGATGAAGCAGGCAAATTCAAGTTTTCTGATATTGCCAACACAATCACTAAAAAGATGCTACGCCGCCATCCGCAAATTTTCGGAGACCCTTTATTAGAGGGCGCACAGGCTGGCCCGGCAGGATGGGAGGCGATTAAAGCAGCGGAACGTGCGGCTAAGACAGATAGGGACGATGGTCCCGCCAGCGCGCTTGACGGCGTTGCGGCCACCCTGCCTGCCATTGCTCGCGCCTACAAACTACAACGACGCGCAGGGCGGATCGGCTTTGACTTTCCAGATTGGCGTGACGCGCTTGCCAAAACCCATGAAGAACTGACCGAAGTTGTTAAAGCGCAGGGCGATCAGGTCGCGATGAAGGAAGAAGTTGGCGACCTTTTATTTGCTGCCATCAATCTCGCTCGGAAGTTGGATATTGATCCTGATCAAGCGCTTAAGTCGGCCAACGCCAAATTTGAGACGCGCTTTCGGACCTTGGAAACGGCCATTCTCAGCGCCGGCAATGATCCAACGGACTTGTCCCTCGAGGCGCAGGAAGCCGAATGGATAAAAGCCAAGTTGGCACTGAAACGCTGATTCCTATTTCTGGAGTAAGTGGATGAGGGCAGATGTATCCCATCGCCCGCCACCTTCTTGCTGCACATTCTTATAAAACTGATCCACCATTGCCGTTGCGGGCAAGCGCGCGCCATTCCGTTCAGCTTCAGCGATGCAAATCCGTAAATCTTTCCGCATCCAATCAACAGCAAAACCGAAATCGAACTTGCTATCGACCATTGTCAATCCGCGATTTTCCATTTGCCAGGATTGCGCCGCACCCTTTGAAATCACGTCCAGCACGGTCTCCATGTCCAGACCGGCTTTAGAGCCAAAGTTCAGAGCCTCAGACAGCGCCTGCAGCAGACCAGCGATACATATCTGATTGACCATCTTACAAAGTTGGCCACTACCCGCTTCACCAATCAGTGTGACCGCGCGACCGTAGCTATCCATCAACGGCTTTGCCTTCTCGAATGGCTCAGCATCACCGCCGCACATAACCGTTAATGCACCATTCTCTGCGCCCGCCTGACCACCAGAAACCGGGCCATCGATGAACGCGATGCCAGCTTTCTCGGCTGTATCGTAGAGCTCACGCGCCAATTCAGCGGATGCTGTCGTGTGATCAACATAAACTGCGCCGACTTTCATCGCGCCAAATGCGCCATGGTCACCGGTTGCAACAGCCCGCGCATCAGGGTCATCACCGACACAAGCAAATACAAAGTCTGCGCCTTTAACGGCATCCGCCGGCGTGCGCGCGCTCTTACCTTTATGCTTTTGCGCCCAGGCTACCGCCTTCTCAGAGGTCCGGTTGTAGACCTTTACTTCGTGACCAGCAGCGGCCAAATGGCCCGCCATCGGGTAACCCATTACGCCAAGGCCCAAAAATGCAGCTTTCGCCATGTATTTTTCTCCTGTGAGACCGTGCTTCAGACCCTATGCGGCTTCCGGCGTTGTGATGAGATCGTGAATCTTGTTCCAAATATCTTCGTCCGGTGCCAGCAAGCCAGGGATATCTGCGTTCGAGGGCTTGTAAGGCTCACCCGTAATCAGCTTGCCGACCCCGCCGGCTTCGCTATGCATCAAAAACCCTGCCGCATGATCCCAGGGGAAAAGTTTGGAATACCCGCCAAAGTGGGACAGGCCCGCCAAGCGCGACATATGCTCATGGCCGACGCACCGGGCATTAAATACACCGCCCATCTTTCCACGCCCCCTGGCCCAAGTCGCTTGAAAGCCCTCAGACCGGCGGAACATCCGCCCGTAGATCGATCCATTCATCAAGCGGCTCTCGGCAGGTGTGTGAACGCTAAGCTTACGTCCGCCAAACCACGCCCCGCCGCCCAGCGAGCCAACAAATGTGCGGTCGCTGTATGGATCATGAATCCAGCCGGCCAGCACTTCGTCTTTACGCACCAGTGCCAGGATTACGGCAGAAAGCGGATAGCCAGCAGCAAAATTTCCTGTGCCGTCGATTGGGTCAATCACCCAGGAAAGATGATCATCTGCTAGTCCAGTGATGGACGCACTGCCATCACTGACTGCTTCTTCGCCCACAACCTTTGCATCTGGCGTCAGGTCCCGCAAAGCAGCACCTAGCCTGCGCTCAACTTCCAGATCAGCAGACGTAACGAAGTCCCCCGCAGACTTCTCAGTCACTTGTGCGCGCGAAAGCACGCCAAGCTTCGCTTTCACTTCCTCAGCGGCGATTTCCGCGATGATGGAAGTAACCGCATCGAAATCAATATCTGGAGTCATGACGCTGCGCTCGCTTCTTGAACGATTGCGACATCTGACCAGCGCTTCATAAAACGATCAACTTCACTTTTCGGCATAGAGGCTTCCACGACCATATTCTCGTCCTGGATTTCAGTATCGATCTGAAAGCTAACCCGGTGCAGCCAGGCAACCGCCTCCCCTTCGGCACATGGCAGGCGTAATACGATCCGAACTGATCCTGCCGAAAGCGCTTGACCGACCGCAGTAAGCAGAGAAGGCAATCCTTCGCCGGTTTCGGCGGAAACCATCAATGCATCTGGCTGCTGCATCAGGCGCGCGCGCTCATCAGCAGTCGCTGCATCAGCCTTATTATAAACATCCAGGATGACGCGGCTTTCTGTATCAACGCCTAGATCAGCAAGAACGACCCTCACATCCCTGGCTTGTTCAAACCGCTCCTCATTTGCGAGATCATGGACGTGCAAAATGACGTCCGCGGTGGATACTTCTTCCAATGTTGCGCGGAAGGCTTCGACGAGCTCCGTCGGGAGTTCGGCGATAAAACCAACCGTGTCGGAGAAAATGGACGTTCGGCCAGAGGGCATTTCAACGCCGCGCATGGTCGGATCTAACGTAGCAAAAAGCTGGTCAGCGGAAAGTACACCGGCCCCTGTGAGCTTATTAAACAGCGTGGATTTACCAACGTTCGTGTAGCCCACAAGCGCAACAGTTGGCGTATCATTGCGCTTACGGCCGCTGCGATGTTGTGCGCGCGTTCGGCGAACATCATCCAACTGCCGCTTGATTCGACCGATTTGATCATCGATTGAGCGTCGATCAAGTTCGAGCTGACGTTCGCCCGGGCCGCCCATAAATCCAGCACCACCTCGCTGTCGCTCCAAATGCGTCCATGACCGAACAAGGCGCGTGCGTTGATAGCTAAGCGCAGCAAGACTGACCTGGAGCACGCCTTCACGAGTTCGCGCACGAGCGCCAAACACTTCAAGGATTAAACCGGTCCGGTCTAATATCTTGACGCCGACATTACGCTCTAGATTACGCTGCTGAACCGGCGAAAGTTGGCCATCAATAATAAGCAAGCTTGCGTGGAGATTTTTGGCCTCCTCCGTCGCTTCCTCAATGACGCCAGCGCCAAACAGCGTTGCCGCCTTTGGTTTTGTAACGCGTACTTCGCGGGAATAAACCACCTTCAAGCCAATGCCACTCGCAAGGATGATCGCTTCTTCTAACGATCCAGCGGATGCCGGCCTCGGCCCAAGCCGCGGCAATTCCGGCCTCAAGATGATGACACGTGTTGGTCCATCATCGTGTTCACTATCACCCAACGTTATTTGGCCTCATCTTCTGAATCGCCCGTCGCATCCTGAAGATTAACCGGGCTTGAGGGCATAACGGTCGAAATCGCATGCTTATAAACCAGCTGGGAATGGCCATCACGACGAAGCAACATGCAGAAGTTATCAAAGGATGTGATGACCCCCTGCAATTTAACGCCGTTGATCAAGAACACTGTCACAGGCAGCTTTTGCTTCCGGACATAGTTCAGAAAAACATCTTGAAGGTTTTGAGACTTTGCGCCGCTCATGCTGGCAATCCACATGCAATGGGTCTTTTGACGATGCTGACCACATGCCACTCGCCGCAACCGCTTATTGTTGAAGACCTAATGTGCACTCCGCACCTACATTCTACAAGTACCTTTGCCATATGCGCTCAGTCTGCGGCACTCAGCGTATGGTCATTGTAGAGGTCAAACATGCGCTGCGTAACAGGCCCTACGGCACCGTTGCCAATCGCAGCGCCATCAACTGACGTGATCGGTTTAACAAATGACGTGGCGCTAGTGATGAACATCTCCCTGGCACCCATCATAAAGACACGATCAAATCGATCCTCGTTAACTTGAATTTGCGCACCGGCAGCCAATCGCTTTACCGCAGCCCGCGTGACGCCCCCCAAAATCTCCGGCCCAAGCGGATGCGTGTGCAACGCGCCGGATGCATCAACAATCCAAATATTAGAAGACCCACCTTCTCGCACGATTCCATCATCGGCGATAAAAATCGCTTCAGCCGCACCGGCATCTTTGGCCTTCTGCTTTGCAAGGATATTGGCGAGAAGCCCGACGGATTTGATGTCGCAGCGCGCCCAGCGCTCATCACGAAGCGTGATAGCGCTTTGGCCAGCTGGTTTGTGTCCAGCCGCTGGCCAGTTACGCGCGCGTGCCGAACAAACAAGTGCTGCTTTCATAGGGCCGGGGAAAAAATGGTCTCGCGGCGCAACGCCCCGCGTCGCCTGCGTATAAACGAAGCCTTCGCGGATGCGATTTCGCCGGATGATTTCATTTAACACCACCCGAAGCGACGCTTCTACCATCGGCGGCTGAATATCCAATTCACCGAGTGAGCGCCCTAGCCGTGCCAAATGCGGCGCTGCATCAACCATTTTGCCGCGGCGCACAAGCACCACTTCATAGACGCCATCTGAAAATTGATAGCCGCGGTCCTCAAAGTGCACCAAAGCTTCAGCATGTGGCCTGTAAGCACCATTTACATATACAACACGACCCATTGTTGCTCCCTATTTGCACCTAGAAGAACTCAAAGCGGACTTCAAATAGCCGCTCAACCCGCCGTACGACCGATTCTTCCGTAAAGATCACTACCCGGTCGCCCTCATGGATACGCGTGTCTGGCTTCGGCATAACCACCTCATCATTGTGCATGATGGCACCAACAATGGCGCCCTCAGGCAATGGCAACTCGTCAACCTTCTTATTCACGATGGCGCTGGTGGCCAAGGCATCGACTTCAAGCACCTCACCAAATCCATCACCTATTGAATGCACTTCCCGCACCCGGCCGCGTCGGACGTGGCGGAGGATCGTGCTGATCGTGATTTCACGGGGATTGACCACCACATCAATGTCCAACGGATTGACCAATGTTGAGAATGACGCCCGGTTAATGAGTGAAATTGTTCGCCCAGCGCCTGCACGTTTGGCCATTAGAGACGCCAGGATATTGGTTTGGTCGTTATTAGTGACGGCGATGACCGCATCTGCATCGTGCACCCCTGCTTCTTGCAGAATCTCTGGTTCTAACGCATCCCCGTTAATGACAATTGAGCCTTGCATATGCTGCGCCGCAGACTCGGCCTGGACCAAGTCCATTTCAATAATGCGAACGCTTACACTGCCGCTATCAAGCGCATCGGCGATCATCATGCCAATATTACCACCGCCGATGACCACGACCCTCCGCGCTTGCTGCTCCTGATGGCCAAACGCTGCCATTGCCCGGTCAATATGATCAGCCGCAACAATGAAATACACCCGGTCCATCGGAAATATCTGATCATCCGGGTCCGGAATGAAGTGCCGGTCCTCGCGGTGGACGCCAATTACGGTTATCTGTAAATCTGGGAATAGGGCAGTCAATTGCCGTAAAGGCGTATTGATGACGGGGCAGTTATCTGTAATCCGAACACCGATGAGACGCGCTTTTGAGTCCATCAGCGGAATAAGCTCAAATGCGCCAGGCGCTGTAACACGGCGGACAACAGCGCGCGCAACCTCTGCCTCAGGCGAAATAATCACATCGATCGGCATATGATTGCGCGAGAACATGGCGCGCCAGTTCTCAGACATGTATCCTTTGGTGCGGATGCGTGCGATTTTCTTTGGCACGTTAAAAAGCGAATGTGCGACTTGGCAGGCAACCATATTCACTTCATCAGACGCCGTGGCGGCAATGAGCATATCAGCTTCATCAGCACCGGCTTGCTGCAGAATATCCGGATCAGACGCATGACCTGTTATAGCCTGCACATCGAGGGAATCACCCAATTGCTGGGCGAGTGCTGCAGACTGATCAACAACCACGACATCGATATTTTCGAGTGCGAGCTGACGGGCAATGCTAACACCAACCTGGCCAGCGCCACAGACGACTACCCTCATGCTCCGTCCTCATCGGATTCTGCCGCAACGCTCTCGCCGCCTGGGCCGATGTTGAGCGCGCGCATTTTACGATGCAACGCTGACCGCTCCATTCCAACACTCTTTGCAGTCTTGGAAACATTGCCGCCAAACCGGGCGACCTGAGCAGACAGGTAATTCCGCTCAAAAACTTCGCGTGCTTCTTTTAGCGGTAATTCCATCACCTCTGTCCGGCGTTCGGATAGGAGAGAAGCCGGGTCCTCCTTCAGGATGTCCGGTGGAAGAGCCTGCATCCCGATTTCCTCGTCAACAGCACCAGGAGCCATAATAAGCAGCCATTCCACGACATTACGCAGTTGCCGCACATTACCTGGCCAAGGATGCGCCTGCAGTGCCGCCATTGCATTGCTTGAAAGAATACGCCGCGGTTGGCCAGACGCTGCTGCGCGTTCAATGAAGTAATCGATAAGAATTGGAATATCATCTACACGATCCGCCAACGCCGGTGCCTCAACAGGCACTACGTTCAGCCGGAAGTACAGATCTTCCCTGAAACTACCCTCCCGCACAGCTGCCTGCAGATCACGGGACGTCGATACCAGCACTCTAACGTCGACAGATATCTGATTGGCCGAACTGACGGGCGTGAATGTCTGCTCCTGAATAACCCGAAGCATCTTCGCCTGGGTTTCCAACGGCATATCCGCCACTTCATCCAGTAATACGGATCCGCCATCTGCATTCTGCAGCAATCCAGGCGTTACAACGCCGGCGGCTGCTTCCTCGCCAAAGAGCGCAGCTTCCATCGTTTCCGGGCGCATGCTCGCGCAATTCACTGCGATAAACGGTGCACCAGCCCTATCTGATCGCGCATGGATGTTACGTGCGATGACTTCTTTGCCAGAGCCGCTCGGCCCCATGATTAAGACCCTGCTATTGACCTTAGCTAGCCGAGCGATCTGACCTTGCAGCGCCGCCACCTGCTGAGATTGCCCAATCAATGACCAGTCCTGGTGTGTTTGCGCCTTCAGTTCAGCGTTTTCCTGGCGAAGTCGACCGGCTTCCAGAGCACGGCTGACTGAAATGATCATACGGTCCGCATTGAACGGCTTTTCGATAAAGTCGTATGCACCGTCCTGAATGGCGTTCACAGCTGTTTCAATATCTGAATGACCGCTCATCATCAAAACAACCGTATCCGGGCGCTCCTTTTGTATTGCCGCCAACACTTCAAGTCCGTCCAGCAGGCTTCCCTCAAGCCATACATCCAGCACAACAACCGGTGGGTTATGATTAATCACTTGCCTGAGCGCTTCATCAGAGCCCCCAGCAGTTGCAATCGCCCAGCCTTCGTCCTCCAGCAGACCTGACAACGTCAACCGAATATCAGCCTCATCATCGACGACCAAGACATCGACGGCCATGGATTTTCTCTCCTAGGGCGCACAGCACGCAACGCCAGCGTTCATTCAGCAGAATTGATTATGCGCTAGCAGCCGAAAGATCACCATGGCTTAACAGGCGTATCTCAACCAAGGCGCTCCCGGCAGGCTTATTAGATAGCCTTAGCTCTCCGCCATGCTCCTCAACGATTCGTTGGACGATTGCGAGGCCTAGGCCAGACCCATTTGGCTTGGTGGTTACATATGGCTCCGCGACGCTGTGGATCAAGTCATCTGGGAAGCCGTTGCCTGTGTCTTCAACGCGCAGCACCACCTGATGGCCTTCCGCCAGTACTGTCAGCGCCACTTCTCCTTGCTCACCTTCGTCTGTGGCCTGTTTTTCCTGAACGGCGTGGACGGCGTTGATAAGAATGTTATTCAGTGCGCGCGTGATCTGACCGGGATCACAATCGATTTCATTTGGGCTGCCTTCAAGGGAAATTTTGAACGAGACATCCTTATGCTCCATCTCGAGCAGGAAGATTACCTCACTGCTTAGATCACCCAGACTCGCCAATTGCATCTTAGGGCTTGGCAGGCGCGCAAATTCAGAGAATTCATCGACCATCCCCTGCAGCGCATCAACCTGTCGAACGATGGTGTCACAACAGAGCGCGAAGATATCCGGGTCCAATTCAATCGTCTTGCCGTATTTTCGCTTAAGGCGCTCAGCGGCGAGTTGAATTGGTGTCAACGGATTCTTAATTTCGTGGGCGACCCGACGCGCAACGCCTGACCATGCCGCTTGGCGCTTCGCCGCCACAAGATCAGTGATGTCCGTGAAGGTAATCACCCGTCCTTCAAGGTCTGCATCGGATTCATCGGATGCGCGCGCCAGCAAAACACGCTGGCGTCCCTCGCGAATAATGCGCACTTCTGTTTCTGCAACCCCACTGGCACCGCCAGGTTCTTGCAAAGCCATTTCTAGTTCTGGCGCAACAACGCGCAGCTCTTCACCAACAATATTCACACCCGCCGCCAAAGTCGCCTCGGCATAGGTATTGGCCGCACGGACAACCCCTGCCGGATCAACACCGACCACGCCAGATGTAACGCCGCTCAACACCGCGCCGATGAACTTTCGCCGCTCGTCCATTTCTTCATTCGCATCTACAAGCCGGTCCCGTTGCGCCTCAAGCTGCTCTGTCATCCGGTTAAAGCCGGCTAGGAGGCTGCCAATCTCATCACTGCGCCCCCTGACGATCACCCTGGCAGATAGATCACCCGCCCGGACCTGGTCTGCCGTTTGAATCAACGTTGAAATAGGTTCTGCCAAGGCGCCTGCAAACATGAGCCCCGCCCACATCGATGCCAGCACAAAAACAAGCCCAAACAAAATGTAAAAAACGGACAACCTGGCCTCGATGCTTGTTCGTTTAACTACGGCCTTCTGAAAATCACCAACGGCAAGGTTCACACCCTCTACATGTCGGACAATTCCGGGGTCAATTGCACGCCCGACAAGAAGAAACAGCTTCCGCTCCCCTAACCAAAGCAGAGAGCGGACACGCTCTGCGCTACCCCCTATGACCACGACATCGTCGCCCAATCGCGCCGACCGGACAGCCCAATCTGGTACAATGGCACCCTTCAGTTCATCCACATCACCCGCTTTTCCGCGAACCCCACCGGACTCATCGAAGAGCACGACTTCGGCTAAGCCAAGGCGTATGGTCAGGCCTTTCAGGACTCCATCCCAATCATCTTTAGCGCCTGTATCATCAACATTCTGCCGGGCAAGAGAATCACCCATGGCGTAGGTATCGCGCACAAGGCCGAGGCGATGTTCTTGCAAATATGCGCGCCCAATAAATAGAGATCGGTTGACTGCAGCATCCACTTTTTGGCCGAACCATTGGTCCAAGCCAACGTGCAGAAACGCCACGGAAAAGATTACGAGCATTATACTGGGCGCGGTTGCCACTAAGCCAAACAACAATGCGACCCGGGCATGCAGTTTTCCGCCGCCACCGCCCTTAACGCGCCCACGGAAGACTGCGAAAATCCTATAACCAACAAGCAGTGCGAGGATTAGCAGGATCACCAGATTGGCATTCAGCGACATCACCACATTCTCGGGTGATGAAGTCACGAACGGCGCAACATCCAGTAAAAGCGCAAACGTAAATGCCACCATCGCAAACGCGATGAAGGTCATGCCTCCGACTAGAAAGAATAGTCGCCACCCGGAAAAAAGCCGCTTCAGCATCGTAGCCCCGCTGCGCATACGGCCCGTCTCAACCGCGATGAGAGACTAAATACGGACCCTGACGCCCTTCTTAAGCACAGGAACGCCAAGTATGCGTATCTTTTTTCTAAGAGTATTGCGATTTATCCCAAGCAAATCTGCTGCACGAATTTGATTCCCGCCAACAGCAGAGAGTGCATGTGCGATCAACGGTGCCTCTAACTGATCAAGAATTCGACTGTGCAGGCCTGGTTCTGGTAGATCACCGCCCATATCCGCGAAATATCGGGTGAGGAATGCGTCAGCAATTTCTTCGAGCGTTTCTCCGCCTGTCAGCTCACCTAAAATCTCACCGCCACCAGACATCGAGGCTGATTGCTCTTGAAATATTTCTCGAACCGTCTCGGCGGGCACCGTCTCCTCTGGCGCCATAACAACGACACGTCTGATGAGATTTTCCAGCTCACGCACATTTCCAGGCCAGGAATGCTCCTTGAGCGCCGCCATCGCACCTTCTGAAAGCGTTCGTCCCGGCAGGCCAAGACGCACGCAGCACGCAATAAAGTGCGTCACGAGTTCCGGAATATCTTCCTTACGCTCGCGGAGCGGCGGCAATCGCACTGGCACAACATTCAAGCGATAGAACAAGTCTTCCCTGAATGTCCCCTGCTTAACCAATTGGCGAAGATCACGGTGCGTCGCGGAGACGATGCGCACATTCGTCCGTATCGGCATCGCGGCACCAATCGGGACATATTCACCTTGTTGTAAAACACGAAGCAATCTGGTCTGCGCCTCGTGCGGCATGTCCCCGATTTCATCGAGAAACAACGTGCCACCTTCGGCCTGCTCGAACTTACCAGCCGCTCTAGTGGCAGCACCTGTGAACGCACCGCGCTCATGCCCAAAAAGCTCGCTTTCGATCAAGTCTTTTGGAATTGCGGCCATATTTATCGCGAGAAACGGCGCATGCTTGCGTGGCCCAAACTCGTGAAGCGCGCGAGCGGCAAGCTCCTTGCCAGTACCCGACTCGCCAGTGATCAGTACTGAAAGATCGGCACCCATCAGCCGCGCCAGCACACGATATACATCTTGCATCGCAGGTGACCGGCCTTTCAGCGGCAGGCGTTCCTCTTCGTCAGTCGCTGGGTCCGGCGCATTCGCTGAAATGGTCGGCTCAGAGAATGCACGGTCAACGGTGCCAAGCAATTCCCGCATATCAAATGGTTTCGTGAAATACTCAAACGCACCGCGTTCCGTCGCTTGAATCGCGGTCAACAACGTATTCTGACCGCTTACGACAATGACACGCAGGTTCGGTCGGGCCTTTTGGATTTTAACCAGTAGATCTAAGCCGTTTTCATCTGGCATCTTGACGTCTGTCACGACCAGATCACCCAGTCCGTCCACCACCCACTTCCAGAGCATTGCTGCAACGCCGGTAGATTTAACCTCATACCCCGCGCGTATGAACGCATGGGTCAGAACAGTGCGGATGGATCGATCATCATCCGCCAGCAAAATGACACCCTTGCTCATGGCTTGGCCTCCGTCTCTATGAATAGCGGCAAGTGAACCGTAAATATTGTCTGGCGTGGTTCGCTTTCGAATTCGACTGCGCCGCCATGGTCGCCGATGATCTTTGCCACCATAGCGAGACCCAAACCCTGTCCGGAATCCTTCGTCGTAACAAATGGATCGAAGACAATCCGTTGCAGATCTTCAGGAATGCCCAGACCATTATCCTGAATGGCGATCTCGATCGGAAGCGCGCCAGACTCACGCCGATTATCGCCAGACAAGCGCAAACCGTGGCGATAACTTGTCCGCAGCACGACCTCACCGCCGCCTTCACGTGCAGCGTCAATCGCATTCTTAATCAAGTTCATGAAAACCTGCACCAAGCCTTCAAAATCACCACGTACAGGTGGAAGTGATGGGTCGTATTGCTCGACAATGCGCAAGCCCTCGAAAGCGCCACCAGTTCCCAACACGCGGCGAGCGCGGTCTAGTGGCTCATGAATGTTCACAGGCTGATGGGCAACTGGGCCAACATTAGCGAACACATCCATCCGTTCAATCAAATTGGTGATGCGGTCGACCTCATCCGCGATCAATTGCGTCAATTCCCGATCTTCGCCATCCAGTGATGGTTCTAAGATTTGCGCAGCGCCCTTGATGCCAGCCAGCGGGTTCCGGACCTCGTGCGCCAGTACTGCCACCATCCCAGATGCTGACCGCGCAGCGCCCTGTCGGCGGATTTGCTGATCAATCCGTTGCGCAATGGATGTCGCTGCGAACTGGATAATAATGTCTGGTGGCTGGTTTAGATCATCGGACAAAAGCGGCGCTGTTGAGATAGCGACCCGGTCAGTTCGTGTTCGAGCAGTCGTCAGCTGCACATCGAATTCCGCCATTGGTGCCAGTTCCTCAGCGGTCTGGCGCACCAGCGACGCGATAGCGCTATCGCGACCGAAAACCATATCCAGATCTTGGCCTTGAAGATGCGCTGCGCTTTGCTGCAGAAGTGATTCGCCGGCCGCATTAACCAACCGGATAATGCCGCTAGCCTCCACAACAAGCACTGCTGCTGGAAGCGCGTAAATCACATCATTCGCATTGGCTGCCGCCATAGTTTTATGCCTTATGAAAAATGCCTAATAAGTAGGCATTTTGAAATAAGTTTATTTTATAGGCATTTTATCATTCTGGCTACCCCTCCCCGGCGAAATCCATTATCAAGCCTCTAATCCCTCAAAACAAAAGGACACGTAGATGTCGAGGTCAAAGGTGGCCGCATTAATTATGGCTGCTGGGGCTGGTGAACGGCTTGGCGGCCACGTACCCAAGCAATACCTTCCACTTGCAGGCGGTCCAAGCGCTCTTCGGCGCGCGATCCAATCCCTTACAGCGCACCCACGCGTCGACCAGGTGGAAACCGTTGTCAGCCTTGACGCGCATGATCTCTATCTAGACGCGACCAAAGGACTGCGACCGAGCCCGCCTATTCCCGGCGGTGCCACCCGGCAAGATAGTGTGCGAGCCGGGTTGGAAGTACTTGCGGGGCCACATCAGCCGGACTTGGTTCTAATCCACGACGCTGCCCGTCCGATCATCCCATCCATAGTGATCGACCGTGTCCTTGATGCGCTTGAGACCTCTCAGGCGGCGACACCTGCCTTACCTATCGCTGATACCGTGACGCGCACATCCGATGGCCTGATCGATGCGCCTATACCCAGGGAGGGATTAGTTCAGGTCCAAACGCCCCAAGGCTTCCGTTTCAGCAAAATATTGGCAGCGCATCGCGCCCACACAAATGCAGGCGCTACAGACGATATTTCAATGATCCGCTTGGCTGGCGGCATTGCCGCGATCGTGGAAGGCTCGCCCCTTCTGCATAAACTAACGACGGAGGCTGATAAGAAGATGCTGGAACGCCTGCTATCTGCCGCACCTCGCGTCGGCAATGGTTATGATGTCCATGCCTTTGAGTCCGGCGACCGCGTCACCTTATGTGGCGTGGAGATTTTGCATAGCCAAGGACTTGCAGGGCATTCAGACGCAGATGTTGCTATGCACGCTGCAACTGACGCAATCTTGGGCGCAATTGCTGCTGGCGATATCGGCGCGCACTTTCCGCCTAGCGATCCACAATGGAAGGGTGCCGACTCCGAAATATTCCTACGCGAGGCCCTACGGTTAGTTGAAGCCCGCGGTGGACAATTGGCGCACCTAGACGTCACTATCGTATGCGAAGAACCGAAGATTGGCCCACACCGGGATGCAATGCAGGCGCGGATGGCAAACATTCTGAGCATCGGCTTAGACAGGATCAGCGTTAAGGCCACCACCAGTGAGTGCCTGGGCTTCACTGGCCGCAAGGAAGGCATTGCTGCGTTGGCTACGGCAACGGTCCTGCTATGAATGGAATACCCGTCAAACACCGGTTATGGCGGCCTGGTGGCATTCTGGCGCTTTGGTTTGGTGCTGGTTTAGCGCCGAAAGCGCCAGGGACGTTCGGCTCGCTTGCAGCCTTACCCTTCGGATTAGCGGCCGCATACTGGGACGGAGCTTATGCGGTGCTAGCGCTTGCCGTGATCATATTTCTCATCGGCGTTCGGGAGACCGGACGATATATCAACGATGGTGGAAGCCATGACCCCGGCGAAGTTGTTATTGACGAAGTTGCTGGCCAGCTTATGCCGCTGGCGTTCGTTCCTATTGGGTTTCTGCCATACCTAGCGGCCTTTATCCTGTTCCGTGCAGCCGATATCCTAAAACCCTGGCCTTGCAGCCTTGTCGATCGGACATCGACGAGCGCGTTCGGTGTTATGGCCGATGATATCGTCGCGGGCTTGTATGCGATTGTGGGCGTCTTGGCCCTAGACTATGGGGGAGCATGGTAGATGCCTGAAAAACGTTGGCCGGACTTAGATGTATTGGCGACTATGACGCTGGAAGCTTGCCGGTCTGCCGGATTGCGTGTGACGGCGGCTGAATCCTGCACAGGCGGCCTTATTATCGGCGCGCTGACGGAAATTGGCGGTTCGTCTGACGTCGTTGGGCGGGGATTCATTACTTATTCCAATGAAGCCAAAATGACGATGCTGGGCGTTTCGTCCGCAACGCTCGAGCGTGACGGCGCTGTTAGCCAAGCAACGGTTCGGCAAATGACTGCCGGCGCGTTAAATGCAGCTGGCGACGATGCGGATATCGCTGTCGCAGTGAGCGGTGTTGCAGGGCCGGGCGGTGGATCCAAGGATAAACCAGTCGGCACAGTCTGGATCGCCGTAGAACGTCGCGGCGAGCTAGCTTTAACAGAGTGCCAATTATTCCCGGGCGACAGGCGCGCTGTCCGCCAAAAAACAGTGATTCGTGCGCTAGAACTGACTATGGCAGCGGCGAAACGCTAACTTAAACGTTCACAAGTTTCTGACGCACGGCTTTCAAAAGCAGCGACCATCCTGCGCACAGCTTCGCCGAACAATGGCCCGATTAGTTTGCGGAGCAGTACAGATTTGAACTCAAAATCCAGCTTGAAATCCACCATGCACCCACCTTCCGCTTCCTCAATGAGCCAACGGTTATTCAAGTGGCGCATAGGGCCTTTGGTGTAAGTGACGTCAACCAAATCTGGCGGGTTTAAATCCACTCTAGATGTAAATGTTTCCCGCACCATTTTAAAGCCGATGACAAGATCAGCTTCAAACGACTGCTCGGCCAACGGGCGCACCCGTGCTGCAAAGCACCACGGTAAAAATTCTGGATACTTCGCAACGTCCGCGACGAGCGCAAACATATCGTCCCTGCGGTAAGGCAGGAATTTTCGCTCGGCATGAGATGGCATCAGTTACGCGCCGCCAATTTCGCTTCACGTGCAACTCGCAATGCCGCAAAATCCGCATCCGCGTGATACGAAGAGCGGGTCAATGGCGTAGAAGAGGCCAACAAAAACCCCTTGCCCTCTGCGCTTTGCGCAAAAGCTTTGAATTCGTCCGGCGTTACGAAACGGTCCAACGGGTGATGCTTTGGCGTTGGCTGGAGATACTGGCCGATGGTCAAGAAATCCACCTCAGCAGCGCGCATATCATCCATTACCTGCAGCACTTCATCCCGCTCTTCACCGAGGCCAACCATCAGGCCAGACTTCGTGAAAATCGACGGATCAAGTTGATTTACCTGATCCAGCAAACGAAGGCTGTGATAGTAGCGGGCACCAGGCCTCACACTCGGATAAAGGCGCGGAACCGTTTCCAGATTGTGGTTGAACACATCTGGCCTTGCGCGCACGACGACTTCAAGCGCACGTTCTTTTTTCAAAAAATCAGGCGTCAGGACTTCAATCGTCGTCTCCGGCGATTTGTCACGGATGTGATAGATGGTCCGGGCAAAGTGCTGCGCACCACCATCCGGCAAATCATCCCTATCGACGGACGTGATGACCACGTGCTTAAGACCAAGCTGCGCCACCGCGTGTGCAACCTTAGCAGGTTCCATGACATCCAGCGCACCAGGGCGACCCGTCGCGACATTGCAGAAGGCGCAGGCACGGGTGCAGATAGCACCCATAATCATCATGGTCGCATGACGTTGGGCCCAGCATTCGCCAATATTCGGGCAAGACGCTTCTTCGCAAACCGTGACGAGATTGTTCTCGCGCACAATATCGCGCGTCTTCTGGTATTCTTTGGATACAGGAGCTTTCACCCGAATCCAGTCCGGCTTCCGCTTAGGCGCTGTCTCTGGCCGGTTACGCTTCTCTGGATGGCGAAGGGCCGCGGCTGATGGCGCTACGATTTCTGATGATTCTACCTTCATAACCCTAGAAGTGGATCGCGCGACCGTAGGCGTCAAGCACTGATTCCTGCATCATTTCCGATAATGTTGGATGCGGGAAGACAGTATGCATCAATTCGGCCTCGGTCGTTTCCAGCCTTTGGGCGACAACATAACCTTGGATCAGCTCCGTCACCTCTGCACCGATCATATGTGCGCCAAGCAATTCGCCCGTTTTGGCGTCGAACACCGTCTTGACCATGCCTTCTGGGTCACCTAGTGCGATGGCTTTGCCATTACCCATGAACGGGAACTTGCCAACTTTAATCTGATGGCCGGCATCTTTCGCAGCAGCCTCAGTCATTCCAATACTTGCGACCTGCGGACGGGCATAAGTGCAGCCAGGAACCTTTGCTTTATCCATTGGGTGCAGACCTTCAAGCCCTGCAATCTTCTCAACACAGATAACACCCTCATGGCTGGCTTTATGGGCAAGCCAAGGCGGGCCCGTCACATCACCAATGGCGTAAACACCTGGCTCTGCTGTTTCATTCCATTCATTGGTCTTGATGTGGCCACGATCAACCTCAACCTTGGTCGTATCAAGGCCAACATCTTCTGTATTGCCGATAATGCCTACTGCCATGATCACGTAGTCGGCTACGATGGTTTCAACGCCGTCTTTGGTCTCTAAGGTTGCTTTAACGCCAGATTGGCCACGCTCCAACTCAGCAACTTTAGCCTCAGTCAGAATGCGCATCCCCTGTTTTTCAAAGGACTTACGCGCCATTGCTGAAATTTCAGAATCCTCGACAGGCAGAACACGATCCATGATCTCAACGACTGTGACGGCGGCACCAAGATCATTGTAGAAGCTGGCAAACTCCACGCCGATAGCACCAGAACCAACGACCAGCAGGGACTTTGGCATCACCTTAGGTACCATTGCTTCACGGTAGGTCCAGACCCGGTCACCGTCAGCTTCCAGCCCAGGTAGTGAGCGCGCGCGCGCACCGGTTGCTACGATGACGTTCTTCGCAGTGATAGATTTATCGCCATCAACCACGACTTTACCAGCGCCATCCAACTTACCAGCGCCGTTGAAGACCATGACTTTATTCTTCTTCAGCAGATGGCCAATACCGCCAGAAAGCTGCTTGGCAACGCCGCGAGAGCGACTGATGACAGCACCGATATCAAACCTGACATTGTCTGCGGACATGCCGAAATCACTAAGGTTCTGCATGAGGTGCCAAACTTCTGATGACCGCAGCAACGCTTTCGTTGGAATACATCCCCAATTCAAGCAAATACCGCCAAGGTCCTCACGCTCGACCAAGGCTGTTTTCATACCCAACTGGGAAGCCCGAATTGCGGCGACATAACCGCCAGGGCCGCCGCCGATAACAATCAGATCAAATTCGGCATCCGCCATGGCTGTATTCCTTCCAATCGTGGCTTATAAGGGCAGAAATCAGCGCCTACAGCAGCATCGCAGCTGGGAACTCAATAACATTTTTGAACGCCTGAAGCAGTTCTGCGCCAAGCGCACCGTCCACAACCCGGTGGTCGCAGGAGATCGTGCAGGACATTACGGTCGCCACCGCAAGCTGGCCATCTTTTACGACGGGCCGCTGCTCACCTGCACCGACAGCAAGGATCGCGCCCTGGGGAGGGTTGATGACGGCGTCAAATTGCTTAATTCCAAACATACCGAGGTTGGAGATACTGATCGTGCCGCCAGAATACTCATCTGGTTTGAGCATGCCGTCTCGCGCTCGTTTAGCGAAATCTTGCATCTCCGCGGAAATCGCGGCAAAGCCCTTTTTGTCTGCATCGCGGACCACAGGCGTTATCAGACCGCCAGGGATCGCAACGGCGACAGATACATCAACCATGTTGTACCGACGCACACCTTCTTCAGTCCAACTTGCATTAGCATCTGGCACCCGCCGCAAGGCTGCTGCAATGGCCTTAATAACAAAATCATTGACTGAAACTTTGACGCCTTCTGGCACCCTCGCGTTAATTTCCTTGCGGACGCGCAGCAGCTCATCGATTTCACAATCTACGGTTAGATAGAAGTGCGGCACTTGCTGCTTGGACTCAGTCAAGCGGCGCGCGATTGTCTTCCGCATGGATGTATGCGGGATGAGTTCATATTCATCGGCCGAGCCTGAAGACGCCGCTGCCTTGGGCGCGTCAACCCTTTCGTCAGCTTTGGCCTCTGCTGGAAGACCTTCCTTCAGAACCCGTTCGATATCAGCCTTAATGATACGGCCACTAGGACCAGTGCCGGGTAGTTTCTCAATCCGCAGGTCATTCTCCGCAGCCAAACGGCGCGCGAGTGGACTGGCGAATAAGCGGTCGCCCTTATTAACGGCAGCAGCTGACATTGCTCTGCTGCCAAAAGCGCCCAAAACATCCGCTTTCATGATTTTCCCGCCAGGGCCAGATCCTGAAATCCCACTTAGCGGCACGCCAGATTGATCCGCGATCCGTTTGGCGAGCGGTGTCGCCTTAATGTCGCCTATTTTTTGTTGTGCGGCCGGAGCGGGTGCAGCGTCTTCTGTAGAATCAGACGACGACTTTGCCGCTTCTGGCGCTTCAATATCGCCAACATCTTCGCCATCTTCAGCAAGAACGGCAATCACTGCGTTTACCGCAACACTTTCGGCACCTTCGTCAACAAGGAGTTGAGCCACTTGGCCCTCATCAACTGCTTCGACTTCCATAGTCGCTTTATCGGTCTCGATCTCAGCGATTACGTCGCCGGACCGCACGCTATCACCAACCTTAACGAGCCAGCGAGCGAGCTTGCCGTCGGTCATTGTCGGCGACAGGGCAGGCATAAGGATGTTCGTCGCCATGGTCAGTCTCCTGGCGGTCAGTCAGATGAAGTCGAGCGGGCTAGCGGTAGCATGCTGCTTTAGCAGCGGCGACAATATCTTCCGCGCTCGCAAGCGCTAGTTCTTCCAAATTCGCGGCATACGGCATTGGTACGTCTTCACCAGCCACACGCACGACAGGTGCATCCAGCCAATCAAAAGCCTTCTCCATCATCGTGGCAGCGAGTTCAGCGCCGATGCCTGCATAGGGCCAGCCTTCCTCTACAGAAACCAAACGGTTGGTCTTCTGCACTGAACGGACAATCGTATCTGTATCGAGCGGTCGGATGGTACGAAGGTCGATCACCTCTGCCTCAATTCCCTCACCTGCCAAGATATCGGCGGCTTCAAGCGCTTTTTGGCACATGAGTGAGAACCCTGTGATCGTAACATCTTTGCCCTCACGCAATACTTTGGCGCGGCCAATTGGCGTCACGAAATCTTCGTCTGTCGGCACGTCGAATGTCTGGCCGTAGAGAAGTTCGTTCTCCAGGAAGATTACAGGATTTGGATTGCGGATCGCAGCCTTTAACAGGCCTTTCGCGTCACCCGCCGAATACGGAGAAATAACGATAAGCCCAGGCACATGGGCAAACCAACTTGCATAGCACTGGGAATGCTGGGCAGCGACACGCGCCGCGGCCCCGTTCGGCCCGCGGAACACAACCGGACAGCCCATCTGACCGCCGGACATATACAGCGTCTTAGCGGCAGAGTTGATGATGTGATCCATCGCCTGCATAGAGAAGTTAAATGTCATGAACTCAACGATTGGCTTCAGGCCATCGAAGGCTGCGCCAACGCCAATGCCTACAAAACCATGTTCGGTAATCGGCGTGTCAACCACGCGCTTGGCCCCGAATTCATCAAGCAACCCTTGGCTGATTTTGTAGGCACCTTGGTATTCGGCGACTTCTTCGCCCATGAGGAACACATCCTCATCCCGGCGCATTTCTTCCGCCATTGCATCGCGCAAAGCGTCTCTGACAGTTTGTTCTTTTGTATACTCATAGGCTTTGGCTTCCGCCGCATCCATCTCTGAAGTTGGCGCAACAGCCATTCCAGCCAAGTTGCTTTTGAGTGCTCCGACATCAGCCTTTGCTTCCGCTGGCGCTGCAGCAGCCTCAGCCATTGGTTCAGACGAGGCCTTAGCCGTTGTTTTGCCTGTGTTAGCCGGCACTTCTTCATCAGCACCAACGAGCACGGCTATGACAGCGTTCACTTCAACACCCTCTGCACCTTCTTCCACGAGGAGTTTGCCGACTTTGCCCTCGTCGACCGCTTCGACTTCCATTGTAGCTTTGTCTGTCTCGATCTCTGCGATCAGGTCGCCGGCACTCACGTCGTCGCCCTCTTTAACGAGCCAGCGGGCAAGTTTGCCCTCAGTCATCGTCGGCGACAGGGCCGGCATAAGGATATCAATAGCCATGGTATTCCCCCTGCTCGCTCGCTTACGCTTCGATCAGAATATCGGTGTAAAGCTCTGACGGATCGGGCTCTGGGCTCGATTGCGCAAACTCTGCTGAATCCGCCACGACAGCTCGCACATCAGCGTCAATCTTTTTAAGTGCGTCCGCGTCTATGATTTGGCTCTTGATCAGATGCTCACGGAGTGTCTCGATTGGATCGCGTTCTTCCCGCATCTTGTTGACTTCATCACGGGAACGATATTTAGCCGGATCAGACATCGAATGGCCGCGATAACGGTATGTTTCTGCTTCTAGCAGGACAGGGCCGTTAGTCCGGGCGTATTCAACAGCTTCCTTACATTCTTCCGCCATTGTCATGACGTTCATGCCGTCTATCTTTTTGTTCTTGACGCCATAGGCGTCACCACGAAGATGTAGCGCTGGGCCAGCGGATGATCGGTTCACCGATGTCCCCATGCCGTACTTGTTATTTTCTATCACCATAATTAGCGGCAACTTCCAGAGCGCCGCCATGTTCATAGTTTCAGCGATCTGGCCTTGGTTGGACGCGCCATCACCGAAATACGCAACCGATACGCCGCCGGTTCCACGATATTTAGCAGCGAATGCCAGCCCGCCACCAAGCGGCACCTGTGCGCCGACGATGCCATGACCGCCGAAGAAGCGTTTCTCCCGGCTAAACATATGCATAGAACCACCTTTGCCGTGGGAATACCCATCCTTGCGGCCAGTGAGTTCAGCCATCACGCCACGGGCTTCCATTCCACAAGCCAGCATATGCCCGTGATCGCGATAGCCGGTAATAACGGCGTCACGCTCATCAAGCGCATGTTGCATCCCAATAACGACTGCTTCCTGGCCGATATAGAGATGGCAGAAGCCGCCGATCAGGCCCATGCCATATAGCTGTCCTGCGCGCTCTTCAAACCGGCGGATCAGCAGCATGTCCTTATAAAACTGTATCAGGGTATAATGATCGAATGATGGCTTGACCTTGGCTTTTGACCTGCTCGCCGTACGTTTAGCCGCCGGTTTTGCTGAAGCCTTACTGGCTGTCCCGCTTTTAGAAGCCGCTCGCGCCATCGCCCTCTCCGATCTGCATTTCTGAAACGCCCGTAAACACCTATGATTGAACCATAGACCGCTCATATAGGCCATGGCAATGAACAAGCCGTGATCGGTGATTTCACCAAAGAAATGCGATTGGCTAATCAAACCTTATTTCTGGAAAACAACCACTTCGCGCTCTGCGCCCATGTTAAGGCGACGGCGCGCATGTTCGCCAAGCGAATCGGGGTGCATCGTCTCAGGCCGCAGTAAGGACGTGTCGCGCTCGAGACCGACCCGGGTTGCCGTTAGGCCGGCTAACTCGTTCTCAGCATCAGCAATTCGCAGATTAAATGCCTGCATAGCCAGTACACCGTGGTCATTTCGGACCAGATGAACACCAAAATAAACAGCAAGACATGCAAACACCAAAGGCCATACTAAGCCTTTCAGGCGTTTCTTGATGTCAAGGGCGGCATCCATCCTGCAGATGGATCATGTAGCGAATCCTACGTCAACATAATTCTGTAGAAAATTGCCCAAAACTTGGAGCCAATCATTATTTTGCGACGATGGAAGACCTGCCTGCATAGCGCCCACTATTACCCAGTTCGGCTTCAATGCGCAAAAGCTGGTTATATTTCGCCATCCGGTCTGACCGGGATAACGACCCTGTTTTGATTTGACCACAGTTTGTCGCAACCGCGAGGTCGGCGATAGTGGCATCTTCAGTTTCACCGGAGCGATGGGACATAACGGCCCCATAGCTGGCTCCCAACGCCATCGAAACAGCATCTAGCGTTTCCGTTAGCGTGCCGATTTGGTTCACTTTAACTAGGATCGCATTCGCAACACCGCGCTTGATCCCGTCTGCCAAGCGAACCGGATTTGTAACGAAAAGGTCATCACCGACGAGCTGAACCTTGTCCCCGATCAAGTCGGTCAACGCCTTCCAGCCCTCCCAGTCATCCTCTGCCATTCCGTCTTCAATGGAAACAATGGGATAAGCTGCGCAGAGGTCAGCCAGATATTCAGCCATGGCATGACCGTCCAGCTTTTTGGATTCGCCAGCAAGATCGTAAATGCCATCCTTGAAGAATTCTGTAGACGCCGAATCGAGGGCAAGAACAACGTCGTCGCCGGGCCTTCGGCCCGTATCCTCAATCGACCCCATGATGAAATCGAGCGCTTCTCTGGAGCTGCTAAGCGCAGGCGCAAATCCACCTTCATCGCCCACATTCGTATTGTGGCCCGCCTTTTTCAGGCGACCGCGCAGTGCTTGGAAGACTTCCGCACCAGCCTGCATTGCTTCCGTGAAGCTAGCAGCACCAACAGGCATGATCATGAATTCTTGAATATCGATGGGATTGTCCGCATGCGCACCACCGTTGACGATATTCATCATCGGAGTTGGCAAAATATGCGCATTGGCACCGCCCACATAACGATACAAGGGCATGCCTATGGATGCTGCTGACGCCTTAGCAACCGCCATGCTGACGCCCAGGGTTGCATTTGCGCCGAGCGTGCCCTTATTCGGTGTTCCATCAAGGTCGCACATGATGCCGTCAATGTGGCGTTGATTTTCCGCTTCCATGCCAATCAACGCGTCTGCCAGCCCGCCATTGACGCTATCAACAGCTTTCTGAACGCCCTTACCACCATATGCTGCACCCCCATCCCGGAGCTCGACGGCTTCGTGAATGCCAGTTGAGGCACCAGACGGAACAGCCGCGCGGCCCACTACGCCATCTTCTAAGGTCACATCAACCTCAACAGTCGGATTACCACGGCTATCGAAAATTTGGCGGCCAAGGATGTCGACGATAGCGGTCATGAATTGAGCCTTTCAAAGAGGGAAAGCTTAGATAGAAACGGGATTTGCTTTGGCGATGTCATCCAACGGGACAAGCAAGTCCAACATGGCTTCAAGTTGGTCCACCGGCACCATATTGGGGCCATCACTCGGCGCGCTGTCAGGGTCGCGATGTGTTTCAACGAACAACCCTGCGACGCCCACAGATATTGCCGCCCTGGCAAGCACAGGCACAAATTCGCGTTGCCCGCCGGATGTACCGCCCTGCCCGCCTGGCTGTTGCACAGAATGCGTTGCGTCAAACACAACCGGCGCGCCTTTCTTGGCCATGATCGGTAGAGATCGCATATCGGATACGAGCGTGTTGTAGCCAAAGCTCGTCCCACGCTCTGTCAAAATCACGCCGCTCGCACCTGCTGCCTCAAGCTTGGCCGCCACATGCTGCATGTCCCAGGGTGCTAAAAATTGCCCCTTCTTTACATTCACCGCACAACAGGTTTCAGCTGCCGCAACCAGCAAATCAGTCTGACGACATAGGAAAGCTGGAATTTGCAGGAGCGACACAGCTTCAGCCGCAGCAACGCACTGGGCTTCGGTATGGACATCAGTTGTAACAGGCAGCCCAAGCGTTTGGCGCACGTCACTTAAGATATCGAGACCTTCAGCCATCCCGATGCCGCGCGCGCTTGATAGACTGGTGCGATTAGCTTTGTCGAATGAAGATTTATAGACTAGAGATACACCGACACGCTCAGCAATCGCCTTTATCGCTTCCGCCGTTTCCAGAGCATGCGCCCGGCTTTCAATCGCACACGGTCCCGCTATAAGCGAAAACCGCTTTGCACCGTCAAATACGGTACCGCCTACGTCGACAGATTTCGTCATGCAGACTCTCCGCCGGTAAATTAAACGAGCCGCGCCTGGTGCAGCGCAGCCGCAATGAAGGACCGGAACAGCGGATGCGGTTCCATCGGCCTGGATTTCAGCTCCGGATGGAACTGCACCCCGATAAACCAGGGATGGTGGGGCAGTTCTACAATCTCAGGCAAGCGCCCGTCCGGCGATAGGCCAGAGAAGATCATCCCTGCCGCTTCGATTTCTTCACGATAGGAGATATTGATTTCATAGCGATGACGGTGACGTTCATGCACCAGCGTCTCGCCATAGGCTTCCGCGACGCGAGACCCTTCTTTAAGAGACGCCGGATAAGCGCCAAGTCGCATTGTGCCCCCGAGATCGCTGTCATTGTCGCGAATCTCGACCTCGCCCCCTCGCTTCCACTCCGTCATCAGGCCAACGACAGGGCGCATTGTCGGGCCGAATTCTGTCGAGCCAGCGTCCTCCCAGCCGACAACAGATCGCGCCATCTCAATCACAGCCATCTGCATGCCAAAACAGATGCCGAAATAGGGCAACTTCTCTTCACGTGCGAACTTTGCTGCGAGGATTTTACCTTCAGCGCCGCGTTCGCCGAATCCGCCCGGCACTAAAATGCCGTGCACGTCTTCAAGCTGGGAATTATCGCCCGACTGCTCAAACGCTTCAGCCTCAATCCAGACGCACTCAACCTTCACATTGTTAGCAATGCCACCATGATTGAGCGCTTCGATAAGTGATTTGTAGGCGTCCTTCAGGACTGTATATTTTCCAACAACACCAATGCGGACGATACCTTCCGGTTGTTGCACACGCTCCACAATCTCACGCCAAATGCTAAGGTCAGGCGGCGTTTTATCGGCTAAGCCGAAATGCTTCAAAACCTCCGTATCGAAACCTTCCGCATTGTAAGTCAGCGGCGTCGCATATGTGGTGTCGACGTCGATCGCCTGAATAACGCGCTCTTCGCGGATATTGCAGAACAGCGCGATCTTGCGCTGCGCATCTGCTGGAATTGGGCGGTCTGACCGACAAAGTAACATGTCGGGCTGAATGCCGGAACTCAGCAAATCTTTGACGGAATGTTGCGTAGGCTTGGTCTTCAATTCACCAGCAGCCGAGATATATGGCACCAGTGTTAAGTGCACGAACATCGTTTGCTTGGTGCCAAGTTCATGGCGGAGCTGACGGATCGCCTCGATGAAAGGCAGGCTCTCAATATCGCCGACTGTGCCGCCAATCTCACACAGCACAAAATCCTCATCGTCCAGGTCCGCCTGGATGAATTCCTTGATCATGTCAGTGACGTGCGGGATGACCTGCACGGTGGCGCCCAGATACAAGCCCTTCCGTTCCCGCTGCAGAACAGTCTCATAAATACGGCCGGTCGTGACGCTGTCACTCTTACTGCCAGACTGATTGAGATACCGTTCGTAATGGCCGAGATCGAGATCAGTTTCTGCACCGTCATCGGTAACAAACACTTCACCGTGCTGATATGGGCTCATCGTACCGGGATCGATATTCAAGTATGGATCGAACTTGCGCAGGCGGACACTGTATCCACGCGCTTGCAACAAGGCACCCAAAGCCGCTGAGGCAACGCCCTTACCAAGGGAAGATGCGACGCCGCCTGTTATAAAGATAAATTTCGACATCGCGCGCCGTTAAGCCTCCCCCCGCGCTTTTATCAAACCGTAAACCCTAGCTTGCGCTAGCTTCCTACTGTGCAGTCGGCGCACTCGGCACAAGCGGCTGAGAGGTTGCTGCCGGTGTTTCAATGATCGAGCGCTGCGTGTTTGACCCGCTGGCTAGAATCGCCAGGATCAAGCTCGTTGCAAAAAAGCCAACAGCAAGCGCGCCTGTGGACCGCGTTAGCAAAGTAGCTGCGCTTCGCCCAGTCATCAGGCCAGTACCGCCACCGCCGCCGCCGCCGCCGCCAATTCCAAGCCCGCCCCCCTCAGAGCGTTGCAACAGGACGACGACAACGAGAGCTGCCGCGATCAAAATATGGATCGTCAAGATGATTGGAACCATGGTTTCCAAGCTTTCATAAGAGCGCGCGCGTAGGTTCGCGCGACACGACCGTTCGATTTCACCCTCTATGTACAGTTAGAAGCCGCGAGTTTCTAGGCGCAGGTTGCTGCTATGCCCAAGAAATCTTCAGCCTTAAGGCTAGCCCCGCCGATAAGCGCACCGTTGACGTTCTCCAACGCCATAATTTCTCTTGCATTTGATGGCTTCACGGAACCCCCGTAGAGCAGCCGGATACCGCCGCCAGCATCAGCGCCAAGCATATCAATCAGCGCGGCGCGCATAGCCTTATGCACGGCTGCAATCTCATCATGCGTCGGTGTACGTCCACTGCCAATCGCCCATACCGGTTCATACGCGAGCGCGATTTTAGCACCATTTACGCCGTCTGGTGTGCAAGCGCGAACTTGGCGAGCGACTGTTTCTTCCGCTTTACCGGCTAGGCGTTCCTGCTCCGTCTCGCCAACACAGACGATTGGTTTGAGACCAGCCCGCAACGCAGCGGACGCCTTTCCCCAGATCTCAGGGTCACTTTCCCGGTGGCCATCGCGACGCTCAGAGTGACCAACAATAACATAAGAGCAGCCCATGTCCGCCAGCATCTCGGCAGACACATCGCCCGTGAAAGCGCCTGAAATTTCGTTATGACAGTCTTGGCCACCGACGTTGACCTTGGATTCAGCCAAAGCGGCACCAACCCGTCCAATATGAAGGTAGGGCGGACATACAAGCAGTTCTGTGGCCGATGGGGCCGAAGCCGCACCATCCGCCATGCCTTTAGCCAGTGCATCAGCATCGGCACCGCGCCCATTCATTTTCCAATTTCCGGCGATTAGATATTCGGGTTGGCTCAAGGCAAAATCCTTATTTGATGCGACAATTCGAGCGCTCACCCTCGAATCAAACGTATGTGACGCCTTATAAAGCAATCATAAAGGGTAAAATGTCCAATTCCGGTCCCTTGCCGGATTGCCGGACGGTCCTGACATCCCTATGATCTGCGGCCTTATCCAGCCTATTCATTCATCAAGACACAGGGTCCGTACATGCTCATCGCAATGCGCAAGCAAGCCGCCGGTTGGGTTGCAAAAATTCTGTTCGGTCTCCTCATTCTGAGTTTTGCGGCCTGGGGTATCGGGGATTATCTGACGCCTGAAGCCAACCCTGTACTGGCCGAAGTTGGTGAGATTGAGGTCCGCCGCGATAGCGTAGATGTTGCTGAACGTCGCCAAATTGAGCAGATGCGACAGCTACTTGGGGCGCGGTTTGACGCATCATCCCTGCCTGAAGGTGCTATCCGGGCTGCAGCGTTGGATCAACTGATCGGTCAAGCTGCGCTTGACATGGAAGCACGGAATCTTGGCGTCAAAGCAGGTGAAGATGCGGTCCGGAACGCCATCATGTCTGATCCTTCATTTCAGACGCAGGCTGGCAATTTTGATGCCAACCGCTTCCGCCAAGCGCTATTTAACGCTGGCATTGGCGAAGCTAGCTATGTGAGCAGCCTGCAAAAAGAGCTTATACGCCAGCAATTGGGTGAGGCCGTCGCGATTAAGTTACCCCCGCCGAAGCCTTTGGCAGAGATGATGTACGCGTTGGAAACTCAAACCCGGGCAGTCGCGACTGCCAGCCTGTCGTTGAGCGCTGTTACGCCGATTGCTCCAACAGAGGCTCAGACAAAAGAATACATTGCTGCCAATGCCGCACGCTTCGCGGAACCTGAGCGTCGCAACATTCGCGTGCTTTATATCTCGGTCCCTCGCGTCGCTGCAGCCACTGAAATTTCAGATCCGGACATTGCTGCATATTATGAATCAAATAAGGCAAGCTTCGTGCAGCCTGAAGTGCGGACTCTGACCCAAGCACTGTTCAGTGACGCCACGGCAGCCAAAAACTTTAAACAGGTCGCCCCAAAGGACCCTGAAGCCTTCGAGACCGCTGCTGAATTCGCAGGTGCGCTTGTGACGGACCTTGGCCCGTTGCAACGCTCAGCGATCTTCCCGGCTTCTGTCGGTGAGACTGTCTATAGTATTTCAATGGAAGGCCTAACCGAAGCGCATGAAACCAGACTTGGGTGGCACGTTGTTTTGGTTTCGAAGATTGAGCCTGAGAAAACAACGCCGCTTGCCGATATAAAGCCTGCGATCACCGAACAGCTTCGCCAGGAACGCGCAAACAATGGCCTGATCGACGTTGCCAATGCCGCTGAAGACGCCTTGGCTGCCGGTGAAGATCTAGAAGCCGCAAGCAAGTCAGCAGGTCTCGCGCTGATTTCCGTTACAGGCTACAGCCAGAGCGGAGCAGATGCCACAGGCCAGAGCCTGCATGGTCTGCCAAGCGATCAAACTTTCATAAGTACTGTATTTGATCGGAATGCTGGCGATCAGAGCGGCTTGATTGAGCTAAACGATGGGTCATTCGTTTCCCTGATCGTTGACAAGATCACACCCTCTGCGCCGAAACCGTATGAGGATGTTCAAGCGGACGCGGCTAAGGCTTGGCAATCGGAGAAGCAATCCGAAGCCGCCATTGTCCAAGCGAAAGCTATTGGCGAAGCACAGGACGTGAAAGCGTTCAAAGATGCTGCGACAGCCCTTGGCCTCTCCGTTACAGAGTTTGCGCCGAAAACACGGCAAGTCCTGCAACAGGAAACCGAGCTTCCAGCAGGCCTGATCGAGAGTGCGTTTGCAGCGGCGGAGAAGACGTCCGTTCAAGCAATCAATGGCGATGCCATAGCAATTGTCTACGTCCAGTCGGTTACAAAGCCGACGTTTAATCCGAAAGGCGAAGCGGAAGCTGAATACTTGGCGCAGCTCGCCAATGTTTACGCGAATGATCGTGTCGAGGTTCTGGGTGCAGTCGCGCGTGCAGCAAACCCAACAACGATTAACAATGTCCCTGAGGCGCCGCCCGCCGGCCAATACTTGCAGTAGACCCAATGCGCATGGACCCGGAACGCTCGACCTTTGCTCAGACATATAACAACGGGGCGCCGCAAGTCGCGTGGACACAAGTTTCCGCTGATCTGGAAACAACTGTGTCCGCCATGCTCAAACTGTCTGGCGGCGGCCCCAATAGCTTCATTCTGGAAAGCGTCGAAGGCGGGGAAACTCGTGGGCGCTATTCCTTTATCGGCATTGAGCCGGACCTTATCTGGCGATGCCGGGGCAATCAGGCTGAGGTGAGCCGCACAGCGCCCCATACCGAAGCTTCATATCAAGTTGAGAAACAAGGCTCACTTAATTCGTTGCGCGCACTGATTGCCGAGTCACAGATCGAAAGCCTGCCCGTTGGCCTGCCGCCCATGGCGTCGAGCCTAGTAGGATATATGGGCTACGACATGGTCCGCCTGATGGAGCGCCTGCCGAACGAACCAGACGACACGCTCGGCATTCCAGACGGAATTTTTGTCCGCCCGACGATCATGGCCGTATTTGATACGGTCGGCGATACCATCACCATCGTAACACCCGTACGCCCCGATCATGGCGTTGACGCTGATACGGCGTATGCTGAGGCGACTGGTCGGCTTGTTGCTGCCGTTGAACGACTAAATGGCCCCATGCCCACGCGCGCGCGCCTGTCTGGAGCAGAAGCCCAGCCACTGGCACCAGAAGATATCAAGTCCAATTTCTCAAAGCCTGATTTTTTGGCGGCAGTTGAGATGGCCAAGGAATATATCCGCGCCGGCGACGCGTTCCAGATCGTTCCAAGCCAACGGTTCGTCGTACCGTTTGAGCAGGAGCCATTTGATCTCTACCGCTCGCTTCGCCGCTTAAACCCCTCACCGTTCCTATTCTTCCTGGATTATGGCGATTTCTCTATTGTCGGCTCCAGCCCAGAAATCTTAGTCCGTGCGCGCGATGATGTCGTCACGATTCGTCCACTTGCAGGCACCCGCCGTCGCGGTGGCAATGCGGCTGAGGATGCTGCACTGGCTGAGAGCCTGAAGAACGATCCGAAGGAACTCGCAGAACATCTGATGCTGCTGGATTTGGCGCGGAATGATGTTGGGCGGGTATCCGAGATCGGCAGTGTGGAGGTGACGGCGCAATTTGATATTGAGCGTTACAGCCATGTCATGCACATGAGCTCAACGGTTATTGGCCAGATCACGCCAGACTATGATGAAATCGGCGCTTTGATTGCAGGCTTCCCCGCTGGCACCGTATCTGGTGCGCCAAAGGTGCGGGCTATGGAAATCATTGATGAGTTGGAACCGACAAAACGCGGCGTTTATGCCGGGTGCATAGGCTATTTTGCATCTAATGGCTCAATGGATACCTGCATCGCCTTGCGCACTGGTGTTGTGAAAGACGGCAAACTGTATGTGCAGGCTGGCGTCGGCGTCGTTACCGACAGTGATCCAGAAGCCGAATATCAAGAGTGCCATGACAAAGCCCGCGCCTTGGTGCGAGCAGCAGAGGCCGCCCGGTCGCTTTAACGGCCTCCGAACCTAGTATACGCTGCCGTATCCCCAGGCGAACACGGCGGAACGCGAGGACGCGCATATGTTTATGCTGATCGATAACTACGACAGCTTTGTCTATAATCTGCGGCACTTCATCTGCGAACTTGGCGCTGACGTGGCTGTAAAACGCAATGATGAGATTACCGTCGATGAGGTGATTAATGGCGGGTATGAGGGCATTATTCTCTCTCCCGGCCCTTGCACGCCCAATGAAGCAGGCATCTGCCTGGATGTTGTGCGTCAGGCGCCGGATACTTTGCCGATCTTCGGGGTTTGCCTTGGCCATCAAACAATCGGTCAGGCATTTGGTGGCGTTATCGAACGCGCACCAGAGCCGTTGCATGGAAAACTCAGTGTAGTTTCAACAGACCAAACAGGCGTGTTTACAAACCTGCCAGATCAGTTTGAGGCGACGCGTTATCATTCTCTTGTCATTAATTCGCAATCACTACCGAACAGCCTGATTGCTAATGCGCGCGCCGAGGACGGATGCATCATGGGCGTTATGCATACGGATCGCCCGATCCACGCTGTTCAGTTTCATCCGGAAAGCATCGCGTCCGAATATGGCCATCAGTTGCTCGGAAATTTCCTAAAAATGGCGACCAATGGAAGGCTACCGAACAAAGACCCCAAACCGCTTCCGGTGCGCCGGAAGTATGCAATGGATGGAGCCTGATACCATGGACCTTCGGCCTTTCCTGACCCAGATATCGTTTGGCCAGTTGCTTGATCAGCAGCAGGCTGAAGACGCCTTTAATGTTATGATGTCTGGCGATGCAACCCAGTCACAAATGGGTGCATTGCTCATGGGCATGCGTGTGCGTGGGGAGACTGAGGCCGAGCTAACGGGTGCCGCCCGCGCCATGCGTGCCAAGGCCGTCAAAATTAAACCACCACCAGGCACTATCGACACCTGCGGCACTGGCGGTGGCCCAACGGGAACGCTGAATATCTCGACAGCCGTAGCGCTTGTTGTTGCAGGTGCGGGCGTTCCCGTCGCGAAGCACGGCAATCGCGCGGCCTCTTCTAAATCAGGGTCGTCTGATGTGCTGGGCGCTTTGGGCGTGAATATTGATGCGGATATGTCGCTCGTTGAGCGTGCGCTTTGGGAAGCCAATATCGCGTTCATGATGGCACCAAGGCATCACGGCGCTACCCGCCATGTTGCGAGTGTCAGAACAGAACTCGCAACGCGCACGATCTTCAATCTGCTTGGACCACTCTCAAATCCAGCAGAAGCGCCGCGCCAGCTTATGGGCATATTCGCGGCGGAATACGTTGAGCGGCAGGCCAAGGTGCTCGGCGCGCTTGGATCAGAACGCGCTTGGGTGGTCCATGGTTCAGATGGCATGGATGAGCTAACCACAACTGGCCCTTCCACCGTGGCCGAACTGAACAACGGCAAGGTAACGCTATTCGAGCTTTCGCCTGGCCATGCAGGCATTCCAACAGCATCCACCAATGATTTGCAGGGCGGATTGCCAGAAGAAAACGCCAAAGCGCTCCGGGCGCTGCTTGATGGTGCCAAAAACCCTTATCGGAACATTGTTCTGTACAACGCGGCGGCAGCATTCATGGTCTCAGATAAAGTCACAGACCTGAAAGCAGGCGTCGCTATGGCAGAGGCCAGCATTGATGGTGGCATGGCGAGCACAGCCCTGGCGAAACTCATTGCCATTACGAATGAAGCACCGCCGCCGGAGCGCCTCTAATGGCGGATATTCTGCAGGAAATTCTTGACCAAAAGCGTGAGCATGTCGCAGCCTGTGAACGCAAGAAACCGCTGAGCGTGCTTGAGCCGATCGCCAAGGCGGCAGACCCAGTCCGCGGCTTCGGCGCAGCCCTGGCGGCCAAAGACGACGCGGGGCAATATCCTGTGATCACGGAGATCAAACGCGCCTCTCCCAGTGCCGGATTGATCCGGAAAGATTTCAATCCCGCCGCCCTCGCCACCGCCTATGAGGCCGCAGGTGCTGCTTGCCTATCCGTGTTGACGAACGCACCATATTTTCAGGGCGAGGACGCCTATCTCTCCCAGGCACGGGGTGCCTGCAGCATTCCCGCTCTTCGCAAGGATTTCATGGTCTCGCCCTATCAAATCGTCGAATCCCGTGCTCTCGATGCCGATTGCGTCCTGATCATTCTATCCGCCGTCGATGATGTCCTGGCGGCCGAAATGGAATCTACCGCCATGAGCTACGGAATGGATGTCCTGGTGGAGACTCACGACGAAGCTGAATTCGAGCGCGCAATGAAACTGCAATCACCGCTGATCGGCATCAACAATCGCGACCTCAAAATCATGAAAACCGATCTTGCAACGACAGGCCGGCTTGCAGCCAAAGCGCATGCCGGGCGACGCATTATCTCTGAAAGCGGGATTGGCGACCGAGCGGACCTAGCCCGACTCTGGGCGGATGGTGCCCGTGGGTTCCTCGTTGGTGAACGGCTGATGCGGGAGGCCGCCGTGCAACAGGTGACGTCCAACCTCATCGGCAAGGGACGCGCATAGCATGGCAGATAAGCTGACCCATTTCGATGCCTCTGGGCGCGCACAGATGGTCGATGTCGGCGCTAAGCCTGAAACAGACCGGCGCGCAGTCGCTGTCTCGCGTATCATCATGCAGCGTGAAACAGGCGAGCGCATCGCAGAAGGCAAGGTCGGAAAAGGCGATGTGCTGGCGGTTGCCCGAATAGCAGGGATTATGGCAGCCAAGAAAACATCTGACCTCCTTCCGCTGTGCCACCCCCTTCCATTGACTGCCGTAAAACTTGACCTTCAGCTTAGCGAAGACCTGCAATCCGTTAATATTAAAGCAGAATGCAAAACAACTAGTAAGACAGGTGTTGAGATGGAAGCGCTAACAGCAGCCTCTGTGGCCGCCCTCACCGTTTACGATATGGTCAAGGCTATGGACCGGGGCATGACGATTGAAAATATCCGGCTGCAGCATAAGTCGGGCGGTAAGTCCGGTGTGTATGAGGCAAGCAAGTGATTCCCGTCGAGGAAGCCCAGGCCCGCGTTTTAGTGGCCGCCAAACCTACTGGCGTTGAACTCATCATGCTTGCCGAAGCCCATGGTCGGACCCTCGCTGAACCCATAGTCGCCCGCCGCACACAGCCCCCCGCAGATATGTCTGCGATGGATGGTTATGCCTTGCGCGCGGCAGATACTTCTGCCGCACCAGCTAATCTAACGGTCATAGGCGAATCACCGGCAGGTTGGCCTTTCACTGGCAGTATTGGCGAAGGCCAGGCCGTTCGTATTTTTACCGGTGGCGAAGTGCCAGCAGGTGCGGACTCTATAGTGCTTCAGGAAGATGTTGATCGTGATAGCGATAACGTAAGCCTGAACCAAGCCGCTGAACTCGGTCGCCATATCCGTCGCGCCGGGCTGGATTTCAGGAGCGGTGAAACCACAATTTCTGCAGGCACGGTCATGACTCCCGGTCAGCTCAGTCTTGCTGCGGGCATGAATACCGTATGGGTGCGCGCCGCGAGGCGTCCACGGGTCGCAATTCTGGCGACAGGAGATGAAATTAAGCTTCCCGGCGATGTGCTGGAGCCTGGGCAAATCATTGGCTCCAGTGGCCTTGGCATCGCGGCCTATGTGCGAGACTGCGGCGGCGAGCCGTTGATGCTAGATGTCGCCAACGACGATGAAGGCACATTAATCACAGCCGCCCGCCAGGCCGCAGGCTGCGATATTCTAGTGACACTTGGCGGCGCATCAGTTGGAGACCACGACCTCGTGCAGAGCGCCCTGGCCAAAGAAGGGCTGGATGTTGATTTCTGGCGGATCGCGATGCGACCGGGCAAGCCGCTGATGTTCGGCGCGCTGCGCGGACAAATGGTGCTTGGGCTCCCCGGCAACCCCGTCTCGACAATGGTTTGCGCCCATTTGTTCCTCGGCCCTGCGATCAGATATATGTTAGGTCGCGATGATACAGCACCACCTGTAACCTATGCCCGCCTTAAAACTCCGATGTTTGCCAATGACCGCCGCCAGGACTATGTTCGTGCGCGCATGACAGCGGAACAGGAACATGGATTCGCGGTTGAACCATTCCGCGTGCAGGATAGTTCTATGATGTCCGTTTATGCCGCAGCGAATGCCCTAATCGTCAGACCACCTCATACAGAGGCAGCGAAAAGCGGTGATCTCGTGCAGGTTCTTCCATTAGATTTCATATAAATCAACATGTTGTGTGGCGCAGGCTCGCCACACATAGGGCACCTACCTGCAGAACGAATACAGATCATTAATGCTAAGTATCTGTCAATATTAAGAACATACTTGACTGTTACTATGAACTAAACTAGAACGTTTGTTTGACAGATAGGGCCTGCATATCCGTGCGCCCTGGGTTCAATAAAGGAACCTAAGCCATGCTTACCCGGAAACAGCAGGAATTGCTGACGTTTATCAATAACCAGATCAGCGAAACTGGTGTCTCTCCATCTTTCGACGAGATGAAAGATGCGTTGGACCTTCGTTCCAAATCTGGCGTTCACCGTCTAGTGATGGGCTTGGAAGAACGCGGCTTTATCCGCCGCCTCGCCCATAAAGCCCGTGCACTGGAAGTAACGCGCCTACCTGAAGACGCCGCTCTTACCGCAAGCCGCGCGCCACGCCGCGAGCCTGCGCGCAGGGATAAGCCGCTGCACGCGATCGCTGCGAAGGAAAATACAGGCTCGGTCTCCCTGCCTCTGCACGGCCTGATCGCTGCTGGTACGCCAATTGAAGCGCTGAATGATCCCAATGCCTTTGTCGATGTGCCACGCGAAATGCTGGGCCGCGGCAACCACTATGCACTGGAAGTTTCAGGCCGCTCTATGATCGATGACGGCATTATGGACGGCGATGTCGTCATCATTGAAGAAGGTGTGGTCGCGGATAATGGTGCCATTGTCGTTGCCCTGGTGCGCCAGGAAGAAGCGACGCTGAAACATATCGACCGGGAACCTGGGCGCGTTATCTTACGGGCGGCCAATCCAGATTTCCCGCCGCAAGAATACGCACCGGATGAAGTTGAGGTGCAGGGCCGCCTAATCAGCTTGATCCGCCGTTATCACTAACCGGTGCAAACGAGGCCATGCTGATTACTGCGACCAAGGGCGTGCGCCTCGTGCTGCTACTGCACTTCTTGTCGTAACTGCACCGCCTTTGATCCAAAGTGCGTGAGCGCCGGCACGCTGCTTATCAAATAGATCAGGCGAAGGCATACCGTCAGGGCATTCCCTTGCTTTAGCGGCAACGGCACAATAGCGGACAATACCATAATCAGCCGGCGACAATCGTCGCCCAGCCCCTGTGGCGGAAGCAAGATCGCGGCCGTAGCGGCATCCTCTGCAATCAAGCATCAAGCAGGGTCACATCGGGCTAGGCTCTCAGGCGCATCTGCAAGCGCCATAACCTTAGCGCCGCCAACATAGCGTGCCCAGGCTTTTGGCTCGAACACGCCGCGCCTTGTTGACGTGAAATAAAGTGTATTTCCACCCCCAACCACTGCGATACGACCTCGCTCATCCACAAGAATATCTGGTGGCGTCGCCACTGATAAACCCAATAAAGCGACAGCGATTCCAGCCAACCCAAGCCAGCACGGCCAACCTCTAATCGCGCAAATGACCACACCGCCCGCCATGAACGAGCCAACGACCCAGCCGGCCGATGCTGCTGCATGGATTAGACCGCCTTCCCAATTCTGCACCATATAGGCCGCAGCCAATACGAGCTCGACACCATATCTCAGCACCTGAAACGCCATGTCCCCCTGGCCGATCAGCGATGAGAGCGCCGCAAGGATTGCTGTCGGCATGATACAGAACGCCATCAATGGCATCGCGGTCAAGTTCGCGACAACACCATATGCTGGGGCCTGTTGGAAATGTGCGAGCGCTAGCGGGGCTGTCGCCGCTGGCGCGACGAGCGAGGCCCTGCTATCCCGCTGGCATATCCCCAGATTGACCGAATCAATCCACCGCCAAAGCCTTGGTTCCGCCTACCGTTGGCGACGCGCCGCGCAGGCTCCATAAGCCGCGACGATATCGGTCGCAGCTGCAAACGAGAGATGAAAACTTGGCCTCACAACCACATCTGACTACGATGCGATTGCAATCGCCGCCGCCCAGGCGATGAACCAAAGACCAGAGCACAACCTATCGACCATGACTAGCAACATACTCGCCGTCACCATGACAAACGCGCCTTGCCCCGGCGGGCGCAGCACCAGACATCGCCAGATATCCAGCCGCAGCCAGGATCGCCATCAACGCTACGCTCTTATGGATCGGAATTTGAAGTGCAACACCATGTGGCAATGCCAGCAATGTTTAGTTTATCCGCTAGGGCAGCATAGACTTCACGCCGGATTCCAGCCCGCGCCTTGTTAACCCACCGCCTGAGGCCACTGCGGTTCCGGGCTTGCCTAATGACTGCGGTGCCGATGGCAAAGCCAACTGCACCAAGCTGCTTAAAATAGGCCCGCGTCGTAAATCATAATCGCCTGGGGCCAATGACCTAAGTGATCGGCGCATAATCGCCCAGACCTGTACTCTATCACCTGCCGTGGCGCGCGCGCCTTTCCCCAGTGCAGCGCGAGCTCGCGTAAGATCCGTAATCTTGCCGCGCACTTTGAAACGAACGTTTCTGAGTTCTAAAGGGAGCGCGGATCTGCCGCCTCAATCCACGCAGCGAAGCCTGAAACCTCTCCCGCCTGCTCGCGGTCAACCATGGCGCTTCAACCCAATCCGTCCGGAGCAAACACCAGAGAATGCCGAGGCTAGCGGCAACCATTAATAGCAATGACCAACGCAGACGATCAAACGCTACCCGACAATTGCTAAAACTAATAGCGCCAGCACGGCAGACACCACCGGCCAGAAGCTCGGTTCAGTGCGCAGCGTCATGCAGATTGCAGCACCGCCAGCGAAAAACGGCGCCCACAGAATCGGCTAGCGGCGGCCCATCGTTGGCGCGCTCGATAGCTTATCCCACAAATTTGGCAACATGCCGCCTTGACCTTCCGTGCACGAAAGACCTTATACAGCAGAATCGCAGCATCGGGCACCCTGCCCGGTTTTAGGAGCGCCCAACATGACTGTCGTCACCCGTTTTGCCCCGTCGCCGACTGGATTCTTACATATTGGCGGTGCCCGGACGGCGCTGTTCAATTATCTCTTCGCCAAACGCCACGGCGGCAAGTTCATGCTTCGAGTTGAGGACACAGACCGCAAACGCTCAACTGAGCCAGCCATTGACGCGATTCTGGATGGTCTGCGCTGGCTGGAGCTCGAATGGGATGACGAGCCTGTGTTCCAGTTCGCCCGCGTTGATCGCCATGTCGAGGTGGCGGAAGCAATGTTGGCCAGCGGCCACGCCTACAAATGCTACGCTACGACCGAAGAGTTGACAGAACTCCGCGCGGCGGCCAAGGCTGAAGACAAGCGCTTCCTTTACGACGGCCGCTGGCGCGACCGGGACCCGAGTGAAGCGCCGGAGGGCGTCAAACCCGCAATTCGGCTAAAGGCCCCAAAAGACGGCGAAACCGTTATCAACGATATCGTCCAAGGCGAAGTGCGGGTGGCCAATGCTGAGCTGGACGACATGGTCCTACTCCGCGCTGACGGTACGCCGACCTATATGCTGGCCGTCGTTGTGGATGACTACGATATGGGCATCACCCATGTCATTCGCGGCGATGATCACTTGAACAACACCTTCCGCCAAATTCAGGTCTTCAACGCAATGGATTGGAAATTACCTGCTTTTGCTCACATTCCCCTGATCCATGGGGCTGACGGGGCAAAACTTTCGAAACGCCATGGCGCGCTTGGCGTCGATTCGTATCGGGATATGGGGCTATTACCAGCTGCCATCCGGAACTATTTGCTGCGGCTGGGCTGGAGCCACGGCGATCTCGAAATCGTGCCGACAGAAGACGCGATCAAGTTGTTTGATCTGGAAGGCGTCGGCCGGTCAGCCTCCAGATTCGATATCGCTAAGCTGGAGAACACCAACGCACATTACATGCGTGAATCCCACCCTGAGTCCTTGATCGAAGCTATTTCGCCACTGATAGAAGCCAAGATTGAGCGCCGCCTTTCTGATCCAGAAACCATACGCCTCAAGACAGGTATAGCCAGCCTGCGACAGCGCGCGAAGACATTGCTCAACCTCGCCGTATCCGCTGAGATTTATCTGGATGGCGCTCCATTCAGCCGATCCCCGAAAGCTGTTAAAGCGCTGGCTGGCACAGACGCTTCCACTGGCTTAGCCGCCGCCTTAACAGCCCTTTCTGCAATCCCTAATGGCGCATGGACCGACGACAGCATTGAAGCAGCTCTGCGCGCAGGCGCGGAAGCGGTAGATCTGCCGCTCGGCAAGCTAGCGCAGCCGCTCAGAGCAGCGCTTACGGGCTCAGATGCATCGCCAAGCCTCTTCGAAGTTGCAGCTATTCTTGGCCGAGACGAAACATTGCGCCGAGCCGCCGCCGCTGGATGAGCAGAGCTCTTTTAATTGCAAAAAACGCCTTTAGGCGCTACCATAAAGTCTTAAACCGTTGCAAGGACGGCAGTCAAAACACAGCCGTTGGGGGATATTCCACATGAGCACATCTGGTAAACACCATACAGTCACGATGAAGGACAACGCGTCTGGAAAATCAGCTGAATTTCCAGTGATGCATGGATCAGCTGGTGTTCCAGTTGTCGATATTCGAAGCTTCAATAAGGAATTCGGCCTGTTCACTTATGATCCAGGCTACACAGCGACCGGCAGCTGCCAATCGAAGATCACGTTCATTGACGGCGACAAGGGCATTCTGCTGTATCGCGGTTATCCGATTGAGCAGCTTTCTGAACACAGCGACTATATGGAATCCTGCTACTTGCTGCTGTACGGCGAACTGCCTACCGCTGAAGAGAAAGTTAAGTTCACTTACGACATCACGCACCACACGATGGTGCATGATCAAATCACTAATTTTTTCCGGGGTTTCCGCCGCGATGCACACCCTATGGCCGTTATGTGCGGTGTGGTGGGCGCGCTCTCTGCGTTCTACCATGACAGCCTGAACATCGAAGACCCTTGGCATCGGAAGGTCGCCTCATATCGCTTGATTGCGAAGATGCCAACGATCGCTGCATGGGCCTATAAATACACCATCGGCCAGCCGTTCGTATATCCGCGCAATGATATGGGTTACGCGGAAAATTTCCTCCACATGTGCTTCTCAACACCGGCTGAGGAATACAAGGTTGATCCAGTCATCGCCAAAACATTGGACTTAATCTTCACGCTCCACGCAGACCATGAGCAAAATGCATCTGCTTCAACTGTGCGTTTAGCAGGGTCCACGGGTGCCAATCCTTATGCCTGCATCGCTGCTGGTATTGCGGCGCTTTGGGGCCCGTCCCATGGTGGTGCGAATGAACAAGTCCTCAACATGCTCGAGGAAATTGGCACGGTAGATAAAGTGTCAGCAATGGTTGCCCGCGCTAAAGACCCGAATGATAGCTTCCGTCTCTTTGGCTTTGGCCACCGCGTCTATAAGAACTTTGATCCGCGTGCGACTGTCATTGGTAAGGCTGCACATGAAGTGCTTGATACTCTCGGCATCCACGACCCACTGCTTGAAGTCGCAGTTGAACTTGAGCGAATTGCGCTTGAAGATGAATATTTTATCCAGCGTCGCCTCTATCCAAACGTAGATTTCTATTCTGGGTTTATCCTGAAAGCCATGGGCTTCCCGGTCTCTATGTTCACCGCATTGTTTGCAATTGGCCGAACCGTCGGTTGGATCGCGCAGTGGAATGAGCTGATTGAAGACCCTGAACAGAAGATTAACCGCCCTCGTCAACTTTATACTGGCAAGCCGTCTCGGGATTACGTACCGGTTGATAAACGATAACCAACAAAAAAGCGCCACACGCCGAATGGCGACGTGCTAAACGGGGGCAGCTTTAGCTGCCCCCGTTTGCCGTTCTACATCAATGAAAGCTAATTTGAACGTGACCGAACCCACCCGCATCTACCTATATGATACAACTCTGCGTGATGGTGCCCAGACTCACGGGGTCGATTTCAGCGCTGCCGATAAGGCCGCCATTGCAAACGCTTTGGACGGCCTTGGGATTGATTATGTTGAAGGTGGATGGCCCGGTGCAAACCCGCGTGATGATGAATTCTTCGCGCAATCAGAGGGCTTGAGATCAGCCACCTTCACCGCGTTCGGCATGACCCGTCGGTCGGGCCGCAGCGCCGCTAATGACCCAAGCCTGACAGCCGTACTCAGTGCAAACACACCCGCTGTATGCCTCGTCGGCAAAACTCATGATATTCACGCCACCACCGCTCTTGGCGTCGATCTCGACGAAAACATCCGCATGATCAGCGACAGCGTTGCAGAGTGCGTAAACCGGGGTCGCGAGACCCTATTCGATGCTGAGCACTTCTTTGATGGCTATAAGGCAAACCCAGAATACGCGCTCAAAGCTATTGGGGCTGCGCTCGATTCTGAAGCCCGCTGGGTCGTTTTGTGCGACACCAATGGCGGTGCCTTGCCCCACGAGGTGGAAGAAATTGTCGGCGTCGTTGTCGCCAAGTTTGGCGGTAAACGGATTGGCATTCACACGCACAACGACACTGAAAATGCCGTTGCAAACTCAATCGCCGCCGTTCGCGCCGGGGCGCGACAGGTGCAAGGTACATTGAACGGTCTTGGCGAGCGATGCGGCAATGCCAACCTCATCTCGTTGATCCCTACACTGAAGATAAAAATGGGCTACAACGTCGGCATCACCGATGAAGCGCTGCTGCGCCTGCCCCAAGTCAGCCGTATGCTGGACGAACGCATGAACCGCGCGCCAAACCGTCACGCCGCTTATGTCGGCACATCCGCTTTCGCGCATAAAGCTGGCTTACATGTCTCAGCTGTTGAGAAAGATCCCAGCTTATATGAACACATCAAGCCAGAAGTTATAGGAAACAGCCGTCTAATCCTTGTTTCAGATCAGGCTGGGCGCGCCAATATTCTCTCTCGGTTCCGCGACTTAGGCATCGAAATTGATGGCCAGGACCCGCGCGTGCTGAAGATCGTTGAGGAAGTGAAGCAACGCGAATACCAGGGCTACTCCTATGACGGTGCCGAAGCCAGTTTTGAACTTCTGGCCCGAAAGCTGACATCAGGCGTGCCAGACTATTTCAACATGGATACATTCCGTGTCTTGGATGAACACAGGATGGAAGCTGGTTCACAGCAGCCAGCGCTTTCCGAGGCCACAGTGAAGGTCTCCGTGGGTGAGACCCGAGTGCTTGAAGTGGCTGAGGGCAATGGCCCCGTAAATGCGCTCGACCACGCGCTCCGAAAAGCGCTCGCCCCATTCTATCCCGGCCTGGCTGACGTCCGTCTGACAGATTATCGGGTGCGAATTTTGAATTCAGGTGACGGCACCGCCGCCGTAACCCGCGTTATGCTGGAAAGCGCCGATAGTCAGGGCAGACGCTGGACGACGGTCGGTCTTTCCGGTGACATTATTTCCGCTTCCTACGAAGCGCTGAACGACGGGCTGATTTACAAGCTGTTGGCGGACGGCGTCGACGCGCCAAGTTGATGGCTGGCACCAATTCGTCAAAGACCGCCGAACTACATGCAGGCCCGGCTGTCATCCTGATCGAGCCGCAAATGGGGGAGAATATCGGGGCTGCTGCGCGCGCGATGCTGAATTGCGGGCTGACAGATCTTCGTCTTGTCCGCCCGCGCGATGGCTGGCCAAATCAGAAAGCGGCGTCCTCATCCGCTGGTGCCGACATCGTGGTTGATGCCGCCCGCGTATATCTAACAACCGCAGACGCTATCGCCGATTTGCAGGTCGTGCTGGCGACCACCGCGCGCCGTCGGGATATGGTGAAGCCGATTTTGACACCAACACGAGCGGCGGAAGTCATACGAGCGGAAGTCGCGAGCGGTAATAACGCGGGCATCCTATTCGGCCGCGAGCGATCTGGCCTGGCGAATCATGATGTTATGCGAGCACAGGCGATTATTACGGCACCGCTAAACCCGGCCTATAGTTCGCTAAACCTTGGCCAATCTGTTCTCTTGGTCGCTTGGGAATGGCTAAAGGCTGGAGACGAAACTCCGGCCGAGGAATTACCGCTTGGCGAAGGCGAATTCGCGGCCCAAGGCTCTGTGAACGCCCTGATGGACCATCTAGACGTAGAACTAGAAGTGGCGAAGTTTTATCGATCGCCAAACCAGAAGCCGGCGATGCAGCAGAACCTCCGTAATATTTTCGCACGCGCGCGAATCACTGAGCAGGAAGTTCGAACCCTCCGCGGCGTTGTCGCGCGCATGGCGGCATTGAGGCGGCGCCTGTCCCGTTAGCTAGAACGCGCTTGGCGGCAGGCCGCCACCGTCAACGACAAAGGCCTGGCCAGTGATGAACCCTGCATCTTCGGATACAAGATGAGCAATTGTTGCTGCGACCTCTCGCGGCAGCCCGTGGCGCTGCATGGGGATGGCCTGGGCGCGTTCTTTCAAACCCGCTTCAACATCGCCCCATCCGGCGCGCAACGTGCTGGAAATAGCGCGATCAGTCTTGATGGACCCCGGGCAGACTGCATTCACGGTTACCCCATAAGGTGCCAGATCATACGCAATAGACCTCGTGAGGCCAAGTACAGCCGCTTTGGAAGCTGAATAGACGCCGCGTTCCGGCAAGGCATACAGACCGGCCACAGATGACAACGACACGATCCGGCCATAGCCCGCCGTCTTCATATGAGGCACAGCAGACCGGATCATAAGGAATGGCCCTAATGCGTTAATCCTCATCGTCTTTTGCCAAGCATCCAGCGGGATATCTTCAATCTGGCCGCGATCTTTGCCATGTGGCGCACCAGCGTTGTTCACCAGAATGTCTAACCGCCTAAACTGCTCAATCGTTTGTGCAACCAACCGTGCTGCGTCCGCCTCATCAGAGACATCGCCAACAAAGCTTGCGGCCTGGCCGCCGGCCGCTTCGATCTCTGCGGTGAGGGTATCTAAGCCCTGCCACGCAGCCGGGTGTGCACCCGTTAGTGTCTGATCATTAGCGACGCCGCCTGAAACGACATCAGACACCGCTACAATTACACCGTCCGCCGCCAATCGACGTGCAGTCGCCGCACCGATGCCGTTTTGCTTGCCGCAGCCAGTTATCAGCGCAACGCGTCTATTAGCTTCATCACCCATGCTTTGATCAAGCCAAGTTCAGGTCACTACCCGAATTGCCCGGGATATGTGACTAACCGGCTTGCTCCATCTAATTGTTGACCAACAATCAGCTTGTAGAAAACAAAGAGGGTGTGCAACGCGTCCATTAGGATAAGGATGAGCCCGAGCATCTGAAGCGATGGATCACTGCTGAAAAAGCAGAATATCGAGCCAAAAAACAACCCGAGATCGAAGAGCCCATGCACGATATTGCCTAGATAGAAATGGTGCAGGCCGACGGTTCCAAAAATTCCACAGAGCGTCACTGCAATGCCGAAGCTTTTGTCACTGGCATCTACCTGAGGCCGGCCAGTGTCAATTGGTGGCATGAAACCGCAGCGACCGCACTCGGCCGCGGTATCGGCCATCGCGACCCCACATTTGACACAAAAAGGCATTGCGCTGCGCTAACGTTACTAACGGAGCAACGGCAGGCCGTTTTTATCCCGGAAGCTACCGATAATGATCATTACAAAATCGATCAGGACCCAGATACCAAAACCGCCAAGTGTAAGGATCATAAAAATCCCTGTGATGATTTTACCAACATAGAACCGGTGTATGCCAAACGTGCCTAGGAAAAAGCAAAGCAGAGCTGCCGGAATCATACTTTTCTGGGACACCGGCTCCATAACGGCGCTATTCGGCGCGCCGCAGGATGGACAATTTGGTGCCTTTGGGGACATGCGATGACCGCATTCGCTGCAAAAAACTTTGCTTGATGGTTGACCACTATCATTCTGGTTCATCTGCAAATTATTCATAGCTAGCACCTCTCAGCTAATTCCAATTCGTTATATCATCCGCCGAAAACCACTGGTAATTGGATAACGACGATCACGGCCAAAGTTCTTGGCAGTAATTTTAGCACCTGGCGGCGCTTGCCTCCGCTTATACTCAGAAATATCGAGCAATCGCCAAATGCGCTTCACTGTCTCTTCCTCATACCCAACACTGACAATCTCTTCGACCGATTGCTCTTGCTCAATCAACCGATTCAAAATGCCATCCAACACATCATAGGGCGGCAAAGAATCTTCATCTTTTTGATCAGGCCGGAGTTCGGCAGATGGCGGTTTGGCAATCACGCGCTCCGGCATAACTGGACCCGCAGGCCCCAAAGCTCCGGTTGGCGAATGAACATTCCGCCAACGGCAAAGATCGAAAACGACGGTCTTATACATATCCTTGATGGCATTGTAACCGCCGCACATATCACCATAGATCGTAGCGTAACCGACAGCCATTTCAGACTTATTGCCAGTCGAAAGCACAATGTGTCCAAACTTATTGGAAAGTGCCATCAATGCCAATCCACGAGACCGGGACTGGATGTTTTCTTCCGTAATGCCAGCTTCCGTGCCTTCGAAAGCCGGTCCAAGCATCGCAGTAAAGGCGTCCATCGCCGGGCCAATATTGATGCTTTCATAGGAGACGCCAAGCATTTCGGCCACACCTTCGGCATCTTCCAAGCTTTCCTGGGATGTATAGGGCGACGGCATCATCACACAGCGCACCCGGTCTGCACCCAGCGCATCAACTGCTATCGCCGCCGAGATAGCCGAATCAATCCCACCTGAAAGGCCAAGCACAACGCCCGGAAAGCCATTCTTGTTGACGTAATCGCGCAGACACAACATTGCCGCGTGATACATCGCCGGAAGGCCTTCAGGCACATCCTCGATTGGACCTTCAGCACATGCCCAGCGATCATCCGCCCCGCGCGTCCACTCCGTCATAACGCAGGCTTCGCGCCAGCCCGGCAGTTGGGCTCGCAAGCGACGATCGCCGTCGATTACGAATGATGCACCGTCAAACGCCAGCTCATCCTGGCCGCCTACCTGGTTCACGTAGACCAGCGGTAACCCGCTTTCCACAACTCGTTCGACAACTAGATTGAGGCGCACTTCTGGCTTTCCAACTTGGAAAGGCGACCCGTTCGGCACCAGCAGCAATTCAGCACCGCTTTCTTCCAAGCACTCGACCACATCCGGCGACCAGATATCTTCACAGATCGGCACGCCGATGCGTACGTCTTTAAAGTTTACTGGCCCTGGCAATGGGCCAGCATCAAACACACGTTTTTCATCGAACACGTCATAGTTCGGCAGGTCAGCCTTGTAGCGGATGGCGCTAACGGCACCGTCTGCCAGCAACGCCACTGCATTGTAGAGCTTCCCGTCTTCAGCCCAGGGCGTGCCGACAAGCAGCGCCGAACCTTCAGCAGTTTCTGCAGCTAAAGCCTCAATCGTGCGCCGGCATTCTGCGACGAAGACTGGCTTCATCACCAGATCTTCTGGCGGATAGCCTGAGAGGAAAAGCTCTGGATAGACAATAAGATCTGCCCCCGCGAGCTCATCCCGCGCTTCTTTCAGCTTCACAATATTGCCTGCGATATCGCCAACAACTGCGTTCAGTTGGGCGATGCCGATGCGCAAACGGTCCGTCATGAGACTGGCCGTCCTTTCATTCAGGAGCCGCCGCCTTTTAGCATGGCGCGGCGCTTGGAGAGCAGGAATTCACGACCAACCTTCACACTTGGCTTGCCGTCATACTCAATAATATCTGCGGTTGCGTAAGTCTCACTCCACCGGTCTGGCAGGTATGAACCTGTGCCGACGAGGTCTAGCGGGGCATCTGCAATCGCCATGGTCTTGCATTTCTCGACATTAAAACCAGAACTGGCAACGACCTTCACTTTATCGAACCCCGCCCCATCCAATGCCTCACGCAGCCGCCAAATTGCAGCGGCCGAAACACCCGTTCCGACCAAGTGCCGGAGCTCATTTTCGGTTCGGTAATTGCGGATCGCATTTGGCGCATATTTGTCCAGGATTGCGTATGAGGCCTGCAGGTCCATACCCTCGAGATAACGCCCGCCATGGGTATCGAGGCGGAACGCGAGACGCCCAGCAGCAGCTAAGTCCGGGAAGCGATTGGCAACCGCAAGCGAGTCCGTAACCTCAGACCCATAGTAATCCACCAGTACTGTCAGAGTCTCATCCGGGAAGGTCTCATGCAGCATTTCGGACGCACGCAATGTCGATCCGGCATAGCCAATCAGCGCGTGCGGCATCGTGCCGAGGCCCTGCTCCTGGCCAAAGAAATGTGCTGTCGCATCCGTTGCGTTGCCAATAAAGCCGACAGCCCCCTTTGCTTGCGCCGCCTTTGATCCAACGCTGGCGGCATAGGCCATCAATTCCGCCATATCGGCACCAGCGCAATGGCGCGCGTCCATAGCCAAGAACGCCGTTTTCGGCAAAGCCATCGCCATCATGTAAGCATTGTACGCAGCAACGCTGGCGGCACCTAGCTTCTGGAGATACAGCGTCTCAGTATCTGCCAAATGGTAGAGCGATCCGGTGAGATAAAGCATCGGTTCACCAGCGCCAACGAACTCACCCTCGGCGTGAGGTGCTTCGATCTCAAATTCCACACCTCGCGCTTTCGCTACGCTGTGCAGCCAATCAAACGTCATCTGGCCTGTGAACAGCACCGGGCGGCGCATGAAGACGGCATAAGTCGCCGTGACATCGCCGAAGCGCCCCACGGCTTCCTTGGTCTTACGAAAGTAAGCGTCTGTGAAACGTGGAATTTCTTTGACGTTAGGCCGCATAGGATGGTTCGACATCAGCAATCCAGGCAAATGGCCCCGTGGGGCGCAGGCAGACCTACGCAGCGGCGCTACTTTGAGAGTCACGCTCCGCCTTCAGTTCTTCCGCCACCATAAAGGCCAATTCAAGCGCTTGGGAAGCATTCAGCCGCGGGTCGCAATGGGTGTGATACCGGTCGCCAAGATTATCGTCCGAAATCGCCTGCGCACCGCCGGTGCATTCGGTGACATCCTTGCCCGTCATCTCGAGGTGGATGCCACCCGGATGCGCTCCTTCCGCCCGTGCGACTTCAAAGAAGGTCTGAACTTCGCGGCGGATCAAGTCGAACGGACGAGTCTTGTAGCCAGACGCCGCCTTGACCGTGTTGCCATGCATCGGGTCGCAAGACCAAACAACAGACTTTCCCGCAGCTTCAACCGCCCGAACAATCGGTGGCAAATGCCTTCCAGCATGCTCTGCACCCATGCGACAGATCAAAGTAAGCCGGCCCGGATCATTTTTTGGGTTCAGCATATCAATCAGCTTGAGCAGCGTATCGGAATCTGTGCTTGGGCCGCATTTGAGGCCAAGCGGATTTTCGACACCACTCAGGAACTCTACATGGGCCTCATCGAGATCACGAGTCCGATCGCCGATCCAGAGCAGATGCGCAGACACATCATACCAATCGCCAGAGGTGCTATCGACACGGGTCATAGCTTCTTCAAAAGGCAAAAGCAGTGCTTCGTGAGACGTGAAGAATTCTGTCTCACGGATCTGCGGGGTCGTCTCAGAGGTAAGCCCACAAGCCGCCATGAATTTCAACGTTTCCGACAAGCTATCCGCGAGCGCTTTGTATTTGTCGCCCTGGGGGCTTTCATTGACGAAATCCAAGTTCCACCGATGCACTTGATGCAGATCGGCATAGCCGCCCTGCGCGAATGCCCGAAGTAGGTTCAGCGTGGCGGAAGCCTGGGTGTAGGCCGTAACCATCCGTGCCGGATCAGGATTCCTGTCATCAGCAGTAAAATCCGCGCCGTTGATAATGTCACCGCGATAGGATGGCAAAGCGACATCGCCAACTGTTTCCATGTCCGAAGACCGCGGCTTAGCGAACTGACCTGCAATCCGGCCAACCTTCACGACAGGCAAACCGCCGCCATAGGTCAGCACCACCGCCATTTGCAACAGCACACGAAAGGTGTCGCGGATATTGTCCGCATGGAACTCCGCGAAGCTTTCTGCGCAGTCACCGCCCTGCAATAGGAACGCCTTACCTTGAGCGACCTGGGCGAGCCTTTCCTTCAGCCGCCGAGCCTCCCCTGCAAAAACCAAAGGCGGATAGCCCTTGATTGTGCCAAGGGCAGAATTCAGCGCGCCTTCGTCCTCATAGTGCGGGACTTGGCGAATCGGCTTTGCGCGCCAGCTTTGCGGCGTCCAGGTGTCACCCATAATATCCTCATTGCCCACCGAACGCTTACACGCGGCAGATTATCCACAAGTAGAAAGAACGATGGTATACGCCCTTTTAAGCTGGCCTTAAAGCCGCAAAAGTTATTCTGCGGCTTGCTTCACAGGCTCACGCTTCTGGCGCATGGTAACGAATTCTTCCGCCGCCGTCGGATGAATACCGATGGTCGCATCAAAATCCGCTTTGGTAGCACCACATTTAAGCGCAATACCGAGACCTTGCGCGATCTCAGGCGCATCATCGCCGAGCATATGACAGCCGAGGACTTTATCGGTTTTCGGATCGACGAGCAGCTTCATAAAGCTGAAGCACTGCCGGCCTGTTAGCGTATGCTTCATGGGACGGAAGCGCGAGGCGTAAACATCAATATCGCCGTACTGTTCCCGCGCTGTTACCTCATCCAGGCCGACGGTTCCAATTGGCGGCTGGCTGAAAATCGCTGTGGGTACAAATTCATAGTCCGGTGAGCGTGGCTTGTTTTTATAGAGCGTATCGACCACGCACATCGCTTCGTGGATTGCGACCGGCGTTAGCGCCATGCGGTCCGTCACGTCGCCAATCGCATAAACATTGTCGACGGTCGTCTTGGAGAATTCATCGACAACGATCATGCCCTTTTTACCAAGCTCGACACCAATTTCTTCAAGGCCCATGTCCTTGGAATTGGGATCGCGGCCCGTCGCGAACATGACAAGATCCGTTGGGAATTCATTGCCCGCATCCGTTGTTAACATATAACCGCCATCAACTGACTTCACAGCTGTCGGGCTTTCGCCAACAACAACATTGATGCCTTCGGCCTTCATCGCCTCAGTCAGTTCATCCGCCACTTCGCCCTCGAATTCACGCAGCACGCGGGAGCGCACCATCAACGTCACATCCGCGCCGAGACCAGCGAAAATACCTGCGAATTCAACAGCAATATAGCCGCCGCCCACGATAACAATGCGATTCGGCATGCTCATGAGGTCAAGCGCTTCATCAGAGGTGATGCCATGCTCTGCACCAGGAATATGCGGCACAAAGGGTGCAGCGCCTGATGCAATCAGAACGCGCTTAGCCGTGATCGTTTTCTCACCAACCTTCAGCGTGTTGGCATCAATGAACGAGCAATAGCCTTCGTGCATGGAGACATTCGCGTTCTTGAGAAGGTTGATATAGACGCGGTTCAGCCGGTCCGTTTCCTCATTCTTTTTAGCGATCAAAGCCGCCCAATCGTGTGACGGGACGCGGGAGCGCCAACCATAACCCGTTGCATCTTCAAAATCGTGATGGAAGTGGCTTGCGTAAACGAGCAGCTTCTTTGGTACACATCCGCGCAGCACACAAGTGCCGCCAATCCGCCGCCCTTCACCAATTCCAACCCGAATACCTTCAGCTGATGCCATGCGTGCAGCCCGGACGCCACCAGAGCCAGCGCCGATTACAAAAAGGTCATAGTCATACTGGCTCATGCGGAAAATCCCATCTTTAGGCCGAGTTTAAGGCGGAGAGCTGCTTTGCCGTCTTGATTTAGGGGCGTAGCACGACCACTCAATAGAGGCTAGAAGTCCTTCCTGTCCCGTTCCATGAGATTATCGTGATTGATGATATCTGCGATCCGCCATACCACGCGCTTAATGCGTATCGGCTTTGTGCTGGCACGGCATGACGCGCTATTTCCGTTGTATGACCCACCAGCACCAGCCTTTGTGCGCTGTGCTGCACGAACGGCAAACTGGCTACTGCGCCGACGGCAGGCAGACGGCAGGCCAGGCGAACGGCTTGCGACGGCCCTCAGGGTACTCGGGCCCAGTTTTATTAAGCTTGGCCAGACGCTCTCAACACGGTCCGACCTTTTCGGCGCTCAGGTGGCAGACGACTTGGCGCTACTTCAAGACCGCCTACCGCCCTTCCCTGGCCACATTGCTTTCGAAACGATCGAGGCCGAGCTTGGCAAGCCCGTCGCTCAGCTGTTTTCTAAAATTGATCCCGTAGCCGTCGCAGCAGCTTCAATCGCCCAGGTACATCTAGCGGAAACGACGGACGGGCGCGCTGTCGCCGTCAAAGTGCTGCGCCCCGGCGTCGAGCACGAATTTGAGCGTGATATCGCCATGTTGCGCTGGTTGGCACACTGGGCCTGGCGGCTCTCCCGTAAGGGCCGGCGTCTCAAGCCAATTGAGGTGGTTGAAGCATTTGCTGAAACCGTCCGCGCCGAGATGGACTTGCGCCTGGAAGCAGCGGCCGCAAGTGAACTTGGCGATAATTTCCGCGATTCGCACGACTTCGACACACCTGAAATCGATTGGGTGCGAACTGGGCGCCGGGTTTTGACGCTGGAAAGGGTTGCCGGTGCCCGCGTTGACGATACCGCCACGCTTGACGCCAAGGGCCATGATCGTCACGCCATCATGCGTATTGCAGCAGGCGCATTCTTCCGTCAGGTTTTTGAGCACGGCTTTTTTCATGCTGACATGCATCCCGGCAATGTCTTCGTCACGGACGATGGCGGCTTAATGGTGATTGATTTCGGCATTATGGGGCGGCTTGATCGCAACACCCGGGAATATTTGGCGGACATGCTACTTGGCATGCTTACACGGGACTATGAATTAGTCGCGGATGTGCATTTCCGGGCTGGATATGTGCCAGCCCATCAATCCCGCGCGGCCTTCGCTCAAGCAGTCCGGTCTATTGCAGAACCGATTCTAGGCCGATCATTACATGAAATTTCGCTAGGTCGGTTGTTGCAGCAGCTTTTTCAGATCACCGAAGCCTTTGAAATGGAGACGCAGCCGCAGCTACTCCTGCTTCAAAAAACGCTGCTGATGGCGGAAGGGATGGGGCGCCGCCTCGATCCGACCGTAAATATGTGGACATTGTCCCAACCCCTTATCGAGGAGTGGATGCGCGACCATCGCGGCCCTGAAGCCCGCGTCGCAGGCGTGCTGGCTGATGTGGGCGACGCAGCACTTCGCCTGCCTCGCGTATTAGATCGCATGGAAGCATTGCTAGAAGACCGGACTAACGCCCCCCTGCATACACCCAGTCAGAACAGGCCCTTTTTTAAGCAATGGCAATTCTGGTTGATCGTTGCAGCTATGGGCTGGGGCGCGTTCTTCCTCGACTAACTTACAGACCGGAAGAAGGCTCATGTTTATCGTTCATTGGTTAATGTGTGGTCCAATGCTAAGTATCGAGTGGTCGCTCTGCGCAATTGCAACATAAACTTGTGCGTTGCACAAATTTTACCTATGCTTAGGTCGCTATATCCGAGAATGGAGTTTGGTCGTTGTTGTATCAGGCCTATGAGATGACCCGCGCCGCCCTTCGCCCCTATCGTGGCGCGGCTAATGCCACCCGGCAGATGCTGCAAGCCACGACCAATCCATTCGCCATGATGCCTACGAATCGTGCAATAGCTGCTGCCTGCGAAGTATTTGAAAGCGTCACAAAACACTATGGCAAGCCTGAATTCGGCATAGATAAAGTGACAGTTGTGGGCAGCTCTGCGCCCGTTCCAGTCACTCAGGTCAACGCGCTGCAGATGCCATTTGGCAATCTTCTTCACTTTGTCCGGGACCAGAAGGCATTGCCAAAGGGGCAAAAGAAGGCACCAAAAGTGCTGATCGTTGCACCGATGTCTGGTCATTATGCATCATTACTCCGTGGCACAGTCCGCGCGATGCTCAGCAATCACGATGTCTACATCACGGATTGGACGGATGCTCGCGAAGTACCGCTAACTGCGGGACGCTTCGACCTTGATTATTACGTCGAATATTTGATGACATTTATTCGCACCCTTGGTCCGGACCTGCACGTAATGGCAGTGTGCCAGCCCGGCCCTGCTGCTATCGTCGCTACCGCCCTTTTGGCAGAGGCGAATGATCCTGCACAGCCTGCAACGCTCACATTGATGGGCAGTCCAGTTGACGCGCGGAAGAGCCCTACAGTTCCCAATAATCTTGCGACATCCCGCGAGCTCAGCTGGTTCGAAGAAAATGTCGTTTACAACGTGCCTTTGATTTACCCAGGTGCGATGCGCCGTGTCTATCCAGGCTTCCTGCAGCTTACTGGCTTCATGACTCTGAATATGGACCGTCACATCGATGCCCATGTGAAGCTTTATGACAACCTCGTCACCGGCGACGGGGACAGTGTTGATCAGCACAAGCGCTTTTATAATGAGTATCTATCTGTCATGGATATGACCGCAGAATTCTACCTTGATACCATCCAGCGCGTTTTCCAGGATCACGACCTAGCAGATGGTAAATTCCATTGGCGCGGCCAGCTGGTGAAGCCTGAGCTGATCAAAAACACAGCGTTGATGACAGTCGAAGGCGAAAATGACGATATCTCTGGAATCGGTCAAACCCAAGCTGCCCATGACATCTGTTCTGGCCTGCCCGACGATATGAAGACCGATTGGGTGCAGCCCGGTGTTGGTCATTATGGCGTTTTCAATGGTCGCCGTTGGCGCGAAGAAATTCAGCCGCGCGTTTCAGATTTCGTCAAAGCGCATCCGAAATCTGCGAAGGTTTAAATCCCAACGCGATGACAAGGGCTGCGGCAGCAAGGCACCCAGCGAACATCCAGATCGCTGTTGCATACCCGGATTGATACGCCACGAGCCCAGCTAGACCCGGACCAACTGTCATACCTGCGAACATCCCTATATTAATAACGCCGAAGGTTTTGCCGAACCCGTCTGCACCAAAGGCTGTTCGGACTAACATCGCGGGAAGCATCACTAGCGGACCAACGACGAAGCCGACAATTGCAGCCGCCGCAAAATTTAAAAAGATGCTACCTGCGAAATTCGCTGTAACGAACCCAGCGACCTGAACCAGATACATCGTCGCCGCCAAAAGCCCCAGCGGCACATGGTTCGCCGCCCAACCAACAACAAAGCGGCCAATCGCTGCTGAAATCACGGTGACGCTGACAGCATATCCAGCCATGACCAGCCCTATGCGCGGCGTCAAGATCGAAATCTCATGAAAGAGAAAGCCTACCTGGCCTGTGAACGATAAAAAACCGGTCAGCCATATCGCCCAAAACACCCGGGAACGTAGCGCTGAGCGAAACCGTGCAAGGCCGCGCACATCATCCGCCACTGAGCCTCTGACTCGTCGAGCTGGAGCCCACCGGAGTAAGGGCGTTAGGCATAACAGAGTTGCAGCGGCGATAACTGCGGATGCCCAATCAAAGCCGAGTGTTGCTGTCAGCCAAATATAAACCGGCGTAACAATCGCCCCACCGAAGCTAGCGCCCGTCAACGCATACCCGAGTGCTGCCGCATAGCGTTGCTGGAAAAGCGGCGCCAGCGCTGCGCTGATGCCTAGATTTCCAATTGTCGGATATGCTGTAGCCAAAACTGTATAAGCAAGAAACAGCTGCCAAGGAGTCGTGACTAAGCCGACAGCCGTGAGACCAATCGCGGTCGCATAGGCACCATAGCACGCGACGGCGCGTGGACCGAAACGGTCTACCGCAGCGCCAACGCCAAAGGCCGTCAATGCCCCAACCGCCCAAAACCATGCCTGAGCCGAAGACAGCATCAACCCCGACCAGCCATGCTTTGCCTCAAGTGCTGCCTTAAAAACACCGTGAGCATAGAAGATTGACCCCCAGGCGAAGAAAGCCATGGCAAAACTAACAGCGATGACGCGCCAGTGCTGGCGGATTTCGCCCAAAGGAGCAGCCTGTTGCATTTTTGACGGTCAAACCCCTTGCCGAGCTGCTATATGCCCGGCATGAATATCCTTAACAATGCACCAAAACCGTACTAGGGAATAGACTGCGATGCTTGCCCAAATGATGGACCAACCGCTGCTGATCTCCTCCTTGATTGGCCATGCCGCCAAATGGCATGGCGATACAGAGATCGTTACTCGCACACTTGAAGGCCCGATCCATCGTTACGATTGGCGCAATGCTGAACTTAGGGCGCGGAAATTTGCGCAGGCGCTTATCCGACTAGGCGTCAAAGATGGTGACCGGATAGGCACCATCGCCTGGAACACTTACCGCCATGTTGAGGCCTATTACGGCGTTGCGGGTATGGGCGCAGTCACTCACACCATAAACCCACGCCTGTTCCCGGAGCAGCTTGAGTACATCATCAACCACGCGGACGACCAATATCTCGTGATTGACACCAGTTTTGTCGATCTAGTCGCTGGAATGCTGGATAAGTTTCCGAACATTCGCGGAGTCATCGTGTTTGCAGACAAAGCCAACATGCCTAGTGATGCCAAACTCCCCGGTGCCCTGTGTTACGAGGACTTACTGGAACGCGAGAACGGCGAGTACGTGTGGCCCACGTTCGATGAAAACTCAGCAGCAGCGCTTTGCTATACCAGCGGGACGACCGGCAACCCGAAAGGCGCGCTTTATAGCCATCGCTCGACAGTACTGCACACACTGACTGAGATCGCGCCTGACTGCATGGGCCTTGCCGCCCGCGATACAGTTTTGCCTGTCGTGCCCATGTTCCACGTAAATGCTTGGGGCCTGCCCTACGCAACGGCAGCTGTGGGCTGCAAGCTAGTCCTGCCGGGCCGGGACCTGGACGGCAAAAGCATCTACGAGCTGCTGACCGAAGAAAAAGTATCATTCACTGCCGCCGTGCCGACGATCTGGATGATGCTACTTGCGTACATGAAAGAGGCGAACGGTAAGATGGATGATCTGGAACGGGTGGTCATCGGCGGCTCTGCCTGCCCGCGAGCCATGATGGAGACGTTCCAGGACGAATATAATGTCCAGGTTCTGCATGCTTGGGGCATGACTGAAATGTCGCCGCTTGGCACAGTAAATACGCCAAAAGCTAAGCACGACGCCCTTTCTAAAGCGCAGAAGGTTGACCTGCAGCAGAGTGCTGGTCGTGTTCTCTATGGCGTGGACATGAAAATCGTCGATGAAGATGGCAATACGCTGCCAAATGACGGCGAGACCACCGGCGAGCTAAGGGTCCGCGGCCCCTGGATCATTGCGGACTACTTCAATCTCTCAGAGAAAGCGCCAGCCCATGCCGAAAATGGCTGGTTTAGCACCGGCGATGTATGCGCAATCGATCAGGATGGCTACATCTGGATCACGGACAGGCTGAAAGATGTCATTAAATCTGGTGGCGAATGGATCAGCTCTATCGATCTGGAAAACGTTGCAGTCGGCCACCCCCAAATCGCTGAAGCCGCCGCCATCGGCGTCCATCACCCAAAATGGGACGAGCGACCATTGTTAGTGGTTGTTCCGACTGCAAATAGCCAAAGCCTTACGAAAGACGACGTGCTGGGATACTTAAAGGGCAAAATCGCCAAATGGTGGATGCCGGACGATGTCGCCTTTGCCAAAGACCTGCCGCATACAGCAACCGGCAAGCTGTCAAAGCTGCAACTTCGCCAGCGCTTCAAGGATTACAAGCTGCCGACAGCCTGAGTTAGCTTGAGGCCGCACTTCAAGGACAGTATTTCGCTACCAGACTTGGCGCGTCCGGCCTTTTCTGGGCGATAATAGCGCAGCCTATTCCTGCTGCCTGAGCAGCGGTGCGCACCGTCTGCGTTCCGGCATTGCAGGCGTGTTTTGGAGCGGACGATATTCTAGCTCGTCAATGCCTTGCCTTTATTTTCGCCACTGTGGATATCAGTTATATGTTCTTTGATAAAATCAACGCGCCATAATGTGGCCTTCACGCCTTGAGCACTGATAACGAGGTCATTGCCGTCCCGACGGACATCCATTGTTTCCTGTGGTGCCGCTTTGCGCATCTAACGGATCGCCCGTTCCAAATCCGCTCTATTGGAGCCAACGGATTCTCTGACGCCAGCAACGATCATTTATGGCGTGTAGACCCGGCATTAGCTCCGAATGAATTAGTTATAACCTCGCTGCCGAGTTGCCACTTCAGCACTCGAAAATGGATTCTTCCATTTTCGAGCCCCGCCATAGACCAGATCATCTCAATAATTGGAATGCCATTCGAGCGCTACAAATTCTGGACGTTTCGCCAACTTACTTAGGTATTGCTCTGCGGGCGGACAGGAATGACACCCTTGCGATATGAACAACTCCACGGCGACTGGCCGAGCAGAATCAGCTTTGGCTGACAGAGAGATGATTGCGGCAAGCGCCGCCTCGAGGGCGATGGATGTCTGTTTCATCTTTGTAATTTACCTACATCGGTCACAAGGATCGAATCACTAGTACGCTAGCACGCCGTTATACCCACGGCTTCTGTAAGCGCCCCCTCTCTCCCCGTTAGAGGGCGAGGAGACCCAGCGGCAAGGCCCGGTTGTAATATGCTGCAAACGACATCAGCCCAGCCCGCGCGCGGCCAGACTTCTGATGAGGTCACGCACGCCAAACGTCCATGGCGGTGCCTTATCAGTGGTCGTAACTTTATTGGCGAGGCGACCCAGCGTCGGCGTAGCGATTTCAACAACGTCGCCCATTTTATGGGTAAATCCATCGCCATCACGAAGGTCAGTCGGCGCGAACATGGTGCCGCACATTAAAAACGCGCCATCTGGGTATTGGTGCGCGGAGGAAAGCGTAGCGCTGGCTAAGGCTTCAGGGTCCCGGCTAATTTCCCTCATAGAAGATGCACCTTCCATGCGGAAATTGTCTTCGCCGGTTAGCAACAAAGACACCACGGCTTGGCGCACGTCATCAATACCGAAAGACTGGTCAAACAGCCGGATAAATGGCCCAAGCGCGCAAGAGGCGTTGTTGTCCTTCGCCCGCCCCAGCAACAGCGCTGACCGGCCTTCGATATCTCGCAAATTCACATCATTACCGAGCGTTGCACCGACAATTTGGCCTGAAGGGGCGATCACCAGCACGATCTCAGGTTCTGGATTGTTCCAATCCGAATCTGGGCGCAAACCAATCAATGCGCCCGTTCCGACAGCAGCCATTGGTGAGCATTTGGTAAAGATTTCGGCATAGGGGCCAATGCCAACTTCCAGATATTGCGACCATACACCAAGCTCGATCAGGCGAAGTTTCAGGTCTTCCGCAGCCTGGGATCCTGGCTCGACCTTTAAAAGGTCATCGCCAACCTTCTCACGCACCGCCTCACGGACAGCTTCCGCCCGCGCTGGATCGCCCTTGGCTTGCTCCTCAATAACACGCTCCAGCATGGAAGCTGCGAACGTTACGCCCGCAGCTTTGACTGGTTGGATATCCTGCGGGGCCAGAAAATGCGCTTCGTCAGCCGTTCGACGATCTGGCGCGCTGGCAGCCAGAATATCTTCGAGCGCACCAATGCGTCTGCTCGGTGTAACAGCATTAACTGCTGTAGCAGGATCCGCCTTGCTCAAAATATCTGCAATTGTAGGAAAGCGCCGCGTTAGATCATAGACGCCGTCAGCATCGATTCGCACGACAGCCGGCCCCTTCCCTGGGAGCGAGATGCGAGCGACGAGTGTGCCTGCTGTTCCGTCTGCCGGAAGTGCGCCTTCAGGCGTCAGAGCATAATCCAAAGCCATGGAGCGAATCTCCTGAAATCGATAAACGTCAGTCGTGGCCTAGCGCACGGCGGTGTTGTACTGCATTGAGCGCATAATTGGGCGCGGACTTGGCCCGGCGCGCGATCTCATCAGCACCCATATCCCGCATTTTCTTTGCAGGAGCGCCCGCCCAAAGCTCGCCCGTTTTAACGACCTTATTTGGCGTTACGACGGCACCAGCCGCGACCATAGCGTCAGATTCGACAACCGCCCCGTCAAGGATAGTTGCCTTCATACCGATGAATGCACGGTCATGAATTTGACAACCGTGGATCATCGCCAAGTGACCGATCAACACGTCATCACCGATGAACGTATCAAATTGGCCACCCGTCACATGCACGACGCTACCGTCCTGAATGTTCGTGCCCGACCCGATACAGACCAACCCAACATCGGCGCGGACAACGACGTTGTACCAAAGGCTAGATCGCGCCCCGATTTCAACGTCGCCAACGACAATGACGCCCGGCGCAAGAAATACATCGTCCGCCACGCGGGGCAGGATGCCCTCATGCGGCAGGATCAGCCCCTTAGGGGCCGGGAGGCTACTACCTTGCATCAATACTTAAAGTCCTGTTGCTTCGTCAACGCCGATTAGCATGTTGAGCGTCTGAACAGCTTGGCCAGAAGCACCTTTGCCCAGATTATCTAAAAGCCCTGCGACTACAGCCGCATCACCGTCCGGATTACTCAGCACATGCAGGCGCAGATTGTTGGTACCATTAAGACACTCTGGATCAAGCCTGTCATTCCCTTCAGGCGGACCAAGTGGGGCCACCTCGATAAATTGCTCATCCTCATAGTGTTCCGCTAGCACTTCATGAACTCGTTCAGGCGTAGGATTTCCAGCCATTGCCCAAAGCGGCAATGGCACCTGGACAAGCATCCCTTGACGGTAGCTGCCAACATGGGGCTCAAAAATCGGCGCATGGTCGAGGTTCGCCCAACGCTTTATCTCAGGCAGATGCTTATGCTTCAGGCTTAACGCGTAGCTGAAGACCGTGCTTTCGCAGCGCAGCGCTTTCGGGCCTTCAAACTCCGCGATCAAGGACTTTCCACCGCCTGAATAGCCGGATACGGCGTTAATCGTAATAGGCCAATCTTTAGCCACCAGCCCCGTTTTCACCAACGAATACAGCATCGCGATAGATGTCAGCGAATAGCAGCCAGGATTACTGATCCGCGTCGCTTCACTGATGCGCTGGCGCTGGTCCGACGCATATTCCTGAAAGCCATAGACCCAATCATCCGCCGTCCGATGGGCGGTGGAGGCGTCGATCACCCGAGTGGCAGAGTTATCAATCAGGCTGACGGCTTCGCGCGCAGCGAGATCCGGCAGGCAGAGGATCGCGACATCAGCCGCGTTCAGTGCATCCCGTCGGCGGCCAGCATCTTTGCGCTCAGCATCGTCCAGACGGATCATGTCGATATCCGTCCGTCCATTCAGCCGCTCAAAGATCTGCAGGCCGGTCGTCCCAGCCTCGCCGTCGATAAATATGCTCGCGGTCATCGTCCTCTTTCTCGTGGGTCGTTTGGAAGCCGTTTCGTATCAGCTAAAAGGGCTTTTACGCAAGTTAAGCCGCAGCACGGAGGCAGATTATTGAGCAGGATTCTAGCATCCGAATTTCGTTCCATCCTGCAAGAGCCCCCCTCACCTTGTTTCCTTTCCCCGATGGAGGGAGAGAAGACCGAGTAGCGATGTAGGTCACCCGTAAGCACTGCCTGTAATGAGGAAGCCTGCGTGAGGATCCCCTCGCCCCCGCAAAGGGGGGGGGAGGGGCAGGTAGAAGAGCGCGCCAACGGAAAATGAGCAGGCCTTACGCGCTATTCAGAACCCTCTCGCCCCAATCGCCTTGCCAGTCCAAGCGCAAATATCAGGCCTAATCCGGCTAGTCCCGCCATCATGAGGAATGCCGTGGAGCCGCCGTGATCTTCGAAGATGCCACCGGTTATGGGCTGCATGATCGCTATCGCCATGCCCATACCAAGGGCCGAATAGAGGGCCTGGCCAGTGGCGGATGAGCTCGTCGGCACATGGCGCTGGAGGTAGGTCATCGCACCCAGATGGGCCGCGCCGAATGTCAGGCCGTGGAGGGATTGGAAGACCAAGAGCAACTCGTAATCCGTCGTCAGGCCAAGGCCAATCCAGCGGATTACGCCGCCTGCAGCGCCCAACGCCATCAGGCCGCCAGGCCCAAAATTCCGCACCAGGAATACGCTGGCCCAGAACAGCAAAATCTCCGCCACGACACCGATGGACCAGAGCATACTGATCTGGCTTTCGGTGATCCCTGCCGCCTTCCAGTAGATCGTAGAATAGCCGTTCAGGGCTGCATGGGCGCTCATATTGGCGGCGGCGGCTAGCAGCAGCAGTTGGAAACGGCGGTCGCGCAACAGCGCCCATGCGGGGGCAGAGGCAAACTTTCGACCTACGTCCCCTCGCGGCGGCGAGCGGAGGTCAGGCAAGAAAGCCACGGCCACAAAAATCAGCATCAGGCCGCCGACCAACATATAAATCACGTCGTTAGATGAGCCGCCTTCAAGCCAGAACCCGGCCGCCGTCACCACAACGATGAACGCGACCGACCCCCAAGAACGCAGGAACCCATATTCCAGCCCGCGCGCCCGTATTGTAAGTAAGCATAGGTTTTCGCCGACAGGGAGCACCGGCCCTTGCAACGCATTGCCAACCGCCAGAACCGCCAAAATTCCCCAAAAACCATAGGTTTGCGTCAACACCGCCATTGCTATGAAAGCGAAGCCAGCACAAAGCATTGCTAAGCGTTTACGACGGCCTGTAATGTCCGCCACATGGGCTGCCAGTGGGTTCACAGTCACCCGCACCCATGACATTGCGGCCAGGATGTAGCCGATCTCTACCGGCGAAAGGCCCCTGCCCTCCATCCATAGCGGCAAGAACGGGCCGATGATCGCGACGGTCCCGAACATGGCCACGTAATAAAAAATTATACGGGCGGACGGATATTTTACCGCCCTCGCTGCCGAGACCAGCGCCTCGGGCAGGTCTGCTATGTTTAAAGGGGCTGCCATTGTGGCGCATATATGCCTTAAACTTCGTTTTAGAGAAACTCCGCCAGGACTAACACGCCTGCCTATCCAAAGGAAATCATCCCGTTGACTGACCAAGCCCAAGCTGATGCCTGGCGGGATGCGATCTTTGACGCATTCCAAGACGCCCACATCGCCCAAGTCGCCTATGTGCCAGATGCTGGCCACAAAAGGCTGATCGAACGCACCCACGCTGCCAACGGCATGCGCGCCATGTCTGTAGCAACGGAAGAAGACGCTGTTGCCTGCCTGGCTGGCGCATGGCTCGGCGGGCAAAAAGGTGCGCTGCTGATGCAGTCCAGTGGTGTGGGTAACACCATCAATATGTTGAGCCTGGCTAAAACTTGCCAGTTCCCAATGCCAATGTTCATCACTATGCGTGGCGAATGGGGCGAGTTTAATTCCTGGCAGATGCAGATGGGCGAAACGACCCAAGCGCATTTGGAGCTTTCCGGCGTGAAATGTTATCGCTGCGAAACACCTGAAGACGTGGCTGAAACCGTTCGCGTTGCAATTGATCAAGCCTATAACGGCAATTGCCAAACGGCGGTTCTGCTGGCGCAGAAGCTAGTCGGCACCAAGAAATTCTCTGACGGCGGTCTTGGAGACAACAAGAAATGAGCGTGATTGAAACCAAGCCAGACGGCCTTATTGACCGCCGCACATTTGTTGGCCACCTTGTGTCGGACCGCGAAGATGACCTGTGCATTGTCGCTGGGCTCGGCTCACCCTGTTACGACCTGAAAGCCGCGGGCGATCATCCGCTGAACTTCTATCTTTATGGTGCCATGGGCGGCGCGGTACCAATGGCCATGGGCCTTGCAGCTGCACAGCCAGAAAAGCGCGTTATAGCTTTGACAGGCGATGGTGAAGTGCTGATGGGGTTAACGGGGCTCGCAGCCGCAGGCGCTGAAGGGCTTGAGAACCTAATTGTTGTCGTACTCGACAATGAGCGCTATGGTGAGACCGGACAACAATCAACACACACTGCGCGCGGCGTTAATCTAGCACAGACGGCCATTGGTCTTGGCTACCGGGCCGTTCGCGACATCAAAACACCGAATGAAGCAGCAGAGCTGCACGACTGGATTAAAACGGTGCAAGGCCCAGCCTGTGCTGTTGTCAAAATCAGCGCAGAAGCCGCTGGCATGGCATTGCCCCCACAGGACGGCGTCTACTTGAAGCATAGATTCCGGGAGCGCCTGCTCGGTGTTCAGCCCCGCTGACCAATACGCCCACTACCGGACCTTCTATTGCCCGCAAAGGCATGACACTGGGCATAGTCGCACTTGTGCTCTTCGTTATTACGAGTGCGAGCGCGCGCGGCGTCAGCGAGACGTTTGCCGTATTCTTGCTGCCGGTCAGCGCTGATCTGGGCTGGTCGCGGGCGGAAGCGAACAGCATCTACGCGCTCGGCATGCTGGGCCTTGGCGTGTTCTCGCCAGTTGCGGGACGTCTGTTCGATAAATTCGGGCCTGCGGTATTGTTCCCGCTCGGGATGGCATGCCTGGCGCTCGGGCCATTTTTGGCATCACAGCTGACAGCGCTTTGGCAGTTCTATCTGGGGCTTAGCCTAGTCGTGGGATTTGGTGCGGCCGCACTCGGCATCGCTGTACAGTCGACGCTGCTGGCGCGCTGGTTCGGGCGTTCTTTGACGACCGCTATCGCCATCGTATCCGGTGCTGCCGGCATCGGCGTGATGACATTCTCACCGATTACGCAATATCTGATTGATGACCTGGGTTGGCGCAACGCTTACGTCGGCATTGCCATCATCGTGGCTTCACTCGGCGTGATCACCATTTTCGCGCCGTGGCGAAAAATCGCCCGCGGCCACCCAGATTTAATGGACCAGCAGAAGGGCCCATCATCTGCGCCACTTGAAGCTTGGACATTCAAGCGTGCCGTCCGCTCCCGGCCGTATTGGGCGTTAACAGCCGTCCATTTCATTACGGCCATTTCCATGTTTTCCGTCCAGCCACAGATCGTGGCGTTCTTGGTAGAGAATGGCGTCAATCCGATCACAGCGGCGAGCGCCTTCGGCGTTTCTGGCATATCGGCCACCGTGGGCCTGCTGGTGTTTGGTGTGATCGCAGATAGATACGGCGCGCTGATTTCTGTAACGCTCTCTTACAGCCTGACGATATTCGGCTATATCCTGTTAACAGCTCTTGCCATCGCGCCCAGCACATTCCTGCTATGGGCGTTTGTGATCCTGTATGGTGCCAGCTTTGGCAGCCGCGGCCCTGTCATCTCCGCCCTCACCGCCCGAATATTCGGCCGCGGTCCAGATCTGGGTCTGATCATGGGCGCAATCTTCATGGGCATGGGCGCAGGTGCCGCCGTTGGCGCAACATTGGGAGGCCTAATCCATGACGTGACGGACGGTTACGCCGCCGTCATCGCTCTAGCTTTAGGCGCTATTTCCATCCCCGTTGTCATATTCTGGACCGTGCCAGAACTTCGCGCAGCAGGGCGCTGGCGGAGATGAGGCAATAAACCATGCATGCGCGACACTTTTGGCAGCCGGACTATTTGAGATCGGATGGCCTATCGGATTAAAGCAAGGCTATACCGACCAGGGGCTTCATTGGGGTTGGATCGCGTTTGGCTGCATCTGCATAGGTGTTAGCGGAACACTGCTTCTCTATCCGCAGCAAAACATCCCCAACGGCACTGCTCACGCGGTTTGGACAGGAATAGGCGCTGTTGGCACTTTCATCGTTGGCGTGATCATTTACGGCGATTCAGCAAGCGCTCTCCGCATGGTGTGTGTCCTATTGATCATTGTCGGCGTGATTGGACTAAAACTAGCCTAAACAAGCGGTACCACCTCCGCCTGGAATTCACGCATGCGATCCAGCGTCTCCGGCAAGGTCTGGCCGTGGACGTTTAGGATAATTGTGTCGATGCCGACTTCTTTCAGGCTAGCGATATCAGCGGCGCGATCTGCAGCACTGCCGGTTAGGATCAAACGACCACCTTCGCGATTCTTGGTTTCGGTTTGGCTATAAAATGGCGCGTTGTAGCCAAGCGCGATATCTGCAGGATCCCGGCCAGCCGCCTCGACTTTTTCATAGAGCTTATCGCGGCCAGCTGCGTATCGCTCAGCTGAATCGAGCGGTGACCGTGGATTGGCACCGAGTGGGTACCAACCATCCCCGAGCTCCGCCACACGGCGCAGGGCGCGGCCAGATTCGCCACCGATCCAGATTGGCGGGTGCGGCTTTTGAATGGGCTTCGGCTGGAACGTGATATTAGAGAACTTGGAATATGGGCTGTCGTGCGCGGCGTCATCATCCGTCCATACCTTCTTAAAAATACGGATGTAATCATCCGTCACTTCGCCGCGCTTATCGAAATCTGGTGCGCCTAATGCCTCAAATTCCTCACGCATCCAGCCCGTCCCGCAGCCAACAATTAAACGCCCGCCGGATAGCTGGTCCGTCGTCGCCAAAGATTTGGCCGCCAACAGCGGCTCCCGGTGCGGAACAACCATGACAGACGTCAGCAATTTCACTTTGCTTGTCAGCGCTGCGACATAGGCCATCAGGGTCAACTGCTCCATGCACTCGCCACCTGCCTGACCGGGAAAGCTACCTTCTTCGGAATACGGGTATCGTGATGAGATATCCTTTGGCACTACGATGTGATCTGAAACAATGAGCGTGCCGTAGCCAAGTTTCTCCGTCTCCGTCACGATCGCACGGACGCAGTCTGGGTCCGTCATGGGGCCACGATGGGGAACCTGTACGCCGAAATTTATACCGCTCATTGATTTATTGACCTTCCCACTTGGGTTCACGTTTTTCGATAAATGCGCCAATGCCCTCTTCCGCATCCCGCGCCATCATGTTTTCCGCCATAACGCCTGACGCAAAATTGTAGGCATCCTCGAGGCCTAGTTCCTGCTGCTTGTAAAACGCCTGCTTGCCGCTCTTGACCGTATATCGGGAACGGCTTGCCACGCTCTCAGCGAAAGCGAGCGCGGCCGACCGCGTTTCACCCACAGATGTCACCCGATTAATCAAACCAATGCGCATGGCGTGGTCTGCTTCTATCAAATCGCCAGACAGTAGCATCTCCATTGCATGTTTTGGAGCTACATTGCGGGATAGCGCTACCATCGGGGTAGAACAAAACAGCCCGATATTGACGCCAGGCGTCGCAAACCGCGCTTCTTCTGAAGCAAATGCTATATCGCAGCTTGCAACAAGCTGGCACCCTGCTGCTGTTGCAATACCTTCAACTGCGGCAACGACAGGCTGCGGCAATTGCACAATGCGTTTCATAACACCTGCGCACTC